>Ga0129308_1000019_pt1 | contig 306996 bp, 219 predicted proteins | sample L827metagenome_FD_94440 | JGI IMG/M metagenome (GOLD analysis project Ga0129308, IMG submission 94440) | Ring-tailed lemur group fecal microbial communities from Wisconsin, USA - L827 metagenome | ecosystem: Host-associated > Mammals > Digestive system > Large intestine > Fecal | place: USA... | reverse complement strand
AGAGGGGGCAGGGGGTGTGTGAAATTCGCTTGTTTCAGAGTAAGATAACACACCCCTTATCCCCTCTCGAGAGGGGAATCAGTTACCATCTGTCACTATGAACAGACACTATAAAGTAGTTCAAATTTGATAATAATTGAACTAATAAATAGCATTGTTTCCGCAGAAAACCGATAGAACAGCACTCTATAAAATAACTCTCCCTAAAGTGTCAAATATTTGGACGCTCATTTGCAAAGTATCGCGGAAGCCGATACCTTTACAAAAAAATTGATGTATGCAAACCGGAACAGTTCTTATAGTAGACGATAATAAAAGTGTACTGACCTCACTCGAATTATTACTGGAAGACGAATTCGAACGAATTGAAACAGCTTCGAATCCGAACCGTATCCTGTCCGTTCTGGATACAATGCCGGTCGACCTTGTCATTCTCGATATGAATTTCTCCGCCGGAGTCAATACCGGGAACGAAGGCTTATTCTGGCTACGACGTATCCAGGAGATAGCCCCCGGACTACCTGTTATCATGCTTACCGCCTATGGAGACGTGGAACTGGCTGTCAAAGCACTGAAAAGCGGGGCGGTAGACTTTGTGCTCAAACCCTGGGACAATGATATCCTGCTGGAAAAGATACATACCGCTTTACAGGCTGCCGAGGAAGAACGAATGAAACAGAATGCCGGAAAGGGCGGGATCACCCCTCCCTCCGAACCGGCAATGATCATCGGGCATTCACCTGTTATGATGAAGTTGATCAAGATTGTAACCAAAGTTGCCAAAACGGACGCAAACGTACTGATCACCGGGGAAAACGGAACGGGCAAAGAGATGCTCGCCCGCGAAATTCACCGCCTGTCCCTCCGCAGCCGCCGGGAGATGGTCCATGTCGATATGGGAGCCGTCAGCGAATCTCTTTTCGAAAGCGAACTGTTCGGACACGAAAAAGGAGCTTTTACCGATGCCCGTGAAAGCCGTCCGGGTAAATTTGAGGCTGCCAGTGGAAGTACCTTGTTCCTGGATGAGATCGGCAACCTCCCGATCGGGTTACAGGCCAAACTGCTCGCCGCCCTCCAGAATCGTGAAGTGACCCGCCTGGGAAGTAACAGGAAAATCCCGGTTGATATACGCCTGATCGCCGCCACCAACCGGAACCTGCCGGAAATGGTCGGACAATCGCTTTTCCGTGAAGACCTGTTCTACCGTATCAACACCATACAGATAGAGATCCCGCCGTTACGGAGCCGACGGGAGGACATCCCTCTTTTCATCGATTATTTCCTGAAAAAATATACCACCCAATATAAACAAACAGGTATGACGATCCACCCGCAAGCCATGAGCAAGCTGGAACGGTACGACTGGCCAGGTAATATACGCGAACTGCAACATACCATCGAAAAGGCCGTGATCCTCGCCGAGAAAAATGTGATCCGTGCCACCGACCTCTTTATCCGTCCCGGAAAAACCGTCTCGTTCACCGAAGCTCCCAACCTGGGAGAAGTGGAACGGAAGACCATCGAAGCTGCCATTACCCAAAACGACGGGAACCTGACTGCTGCTGCCGAACAACTGGGTGTAAGCCGACAAACCTTATATAACAAACTAAAACGATTCAACCTGTGAAACGGATGTTCAGCACACGCATCTATCTGAAGATAGTCTTCCAGGTGGTGATCATCGTCATCGTCGCCGGCCTGGGATTAGCCGGTATCGTCAGCGGCAAGGCCATCATCCTGGGATGTGTCACCCTGCTGATCGCCTTATGGCTGGTCGGCGTCCTCGTTTATTTCCTGAACGCATCGAACCGCCGTATCCAATTATTCCTGGATGCCATCGAAGATAATGAATCGATGCTCTACTTTCCCGAAAACACCGGTCCGGAAGAACAACAACGCCTCCATACGGCATTCAACCGCATCCACGGCCTGATGACGGAAAGCAAACAAAAAGAGTTTGAGCGTGAACTGTTACGGAAAGAATACGAATCCTACGATAAACTTATGCATGTCCTGACCCACGAGATCATGAACTCGATCGCCCCGATCGTATCCCTTTCAGGGACACTTCTCTCCTATTACCGGAATAAAGAGACGATTAAAAGCTGCGACGAGATCACCGATGCCACGATACACAAAACGATACGCGGACTGGATACGATCAAGAGTCAGGGGCAGAGTCTCATGAACTTTACCAATTCATACCGGCAACTCGCCCGTTTGCAGGCTCCTAATCCCAAACCTTTCTCCCTCTCCCATCAGGTCCGTAACATCGAACTGTTGTTCCAGTCAGACCTGCAACGGTTACAGATCAGCCTGAATGTCTATCTATACCAAGAAGAAATAACGGTAAATGCAGACGAAGAGTTACTCTCACAGGTGCTGATCAATTTATTGAAAAATGCAATAGAAGCATTGGATGAACAAGATAACGGAGAAATAGCACTCGCCGTAAAACAACCCAGCAACACCACCCTGATCGAGATCACGGATAACGGACCGGGCATTCCTTATGATCTGCAGGAAGATATATTCGTACCCTTTTTCACCACCAAAAGCCAAGGAAGCGGCATCGGCCTGAGCCTCTCACGCCAGATCATACGTATGCACGGAGGTGAACTTCAGGTATATTCGCAACCCTATGCCGAAACACGTTTCACGATCTCGCTACCCTCAACGACGGGGAATTTCCACACGTGAAGAAAGCGGATAACGCAAACCTTTGGATGATTTGTAGTAGATCTCGGCAGCCCCGATCTTCAACTTGGCACGTATCTTGACCGGAATATGGTTTTCATCATCTCCGATCCATATCTCGGCTGCCGCCTTGCTTTGGGTGAACGCATCGTCATAAATATCAATGAAGAAATGGCGGGTACGATATTTCAGTGTCTCGTTACGTTCCACGATCTGCTGTCCGGTATAACGGAAACTGATATTGATACGGTCGCGCCCGATCGCCACATGGAAAGGGAACTCATCCCCATATTGCATCTTATCCCAATCCAGCGACCGGAGATACATCGTAGCCCCCAGCATATCGAACATATACTGCTCCGAAACGATCATCGTATCGATCTTTGTCCGTGAAGGTGTATACCGATGGGAATGTGCGGATGTCTTTCCATCCTGATAAGAGAATTTCAGATCATCGATCAGATAGTAATCATTCTCATTGACCCGTTTCTCACTTCGCAGCAACAACATCTCAGGCGAGAAATAACAATCGATCGTATCACGCATGGAGTAGACCTTCTCGAACATGCCGGAAGTCCGGAACAACAGGCGGTAATGATAGGCCGTCTCTCCTTTATAACGGGCATCCTTGACAGACAAAGTCGCCTGCCCCGCACGCGGCATCAGAATGCCCCATTTGAAGTAAAGCTCGTATTGTACCTCCTCACCGGCACTGAAACGCTCTTTCACCGGGATAGTTTGCGCACCGGTCACTTCCGGAAGAAGCAACAACCAGCCAAGCAGGAAGAAACCGACCGCCTTAGAACGGCATTCCCATACTACCACTGCTACTGCGCGAAGAAGACTTCTGTTGTCCTTCATCTTTATAATTTCTTTTCTTCTTGGTTGCCTCTTTAGGCTTATTTTTTGTAATCTCGATAGGTTTCTGTTTTGCCCACGGGGTCGCTTTGACATTCCAGGTCTCTTCCACCTGCCAGTTCTGCATCACATTATACTTCACAGGTGAGTAGAAGACTTCTTCCGGCTGCCGCTTTTCGGCATAATTACCGGTATCCCATTTACCGTTGTCATTCAGGTCGACTACCAGCCGGACATAATATTTATCCGGTTTCAGGTCCATGAACAGGGCACCCCCGTTCTTTACCTTCGTTTTCCTTATTGCGACATCGCTGCCGTTCAGCAATTCGACATAAGCTGTCGTATCTATTCCTTCTATATTCAGATACAGATGGCCGTATTCATCTTCTTTCTTGATCTTGAACTCACTCGAATATGGTTCGTTCCATTTATCATAGAGACTGAATACCGTTGCCGAATCCACAGACAACCGATACTCTTCGCCATATTTCCACGGACGACGGATAAAGTAGTTCAAGGTGTTGACAGAATCCCTGAAAAAGTCGAAATCGACCGGCGTCCAGACCGTATCGACCTTCTGGTCCAAATAAAAGACCTCTTTCGGCAGGTCGAGAACCGGTTCATTGAACGTCACGGACACAGTATCGAACAAGTCCATCGAAGTCGGTGCATCGATCTGCATACCGAGGAAGACGATCGGTTCAGGCTCATCATCTTTCTTCTTTTTCTTCTTTTCCGGACGATGGCGCATCAGGAACTGAAGCGTATCGGTTTGCGGCCGGAGAATATTCAACGAGTCGCTTTTCGGATAGGAAAGTTCTACCAACAAAGTATCCTGTTTCCATACAATCGAATCGGTCAGCCAGAAATTGACTCCCGTACCTCCTTCCGTTTCCTGTGTAAAGAACCAGGCTGAATCGGCTGGGGTAAAGTTGATCGGCTTCGGCAACGGTATCGTATCCAACGGCGCGTTAAAACGTATGGTCAACAGGTTTTCCTGCTGGCGTTCCGGTTTCAGGAGATATTGCCGCATGAAGTTTTCCTTGAACAGACGCAGTTGAATATCGTCCGGGAAATAGCGGGTATAGGCTACTGTCCGGATCGTATCGATGGTCAGGCTGTCTTTCCACAGCGTATCCTGGCGGCTGGTAAGTTCCAGCGAGGGGATAATGATGGAGTCGTTAAATGCGATCTCTTCGCCCGGCTGGTCGAACTTATAGTCGCGGTTGACATCGTTCAGACCGAATATGCGGTAACTGCCCGGAGAGATATTACGGATAGTGAACTCCCCCTTATCGTTTGTTCGTGAAGTACGGTCGAAAGGCAGTTTTACAAAAGCCGAATCTTCCAGGTTCTTATGCAGGCCGACCGTAATACCGGGCATCGGTTCCAGGTTTTCCGCGTTCAGCAAGACACCTGACACCTCCAGCGTATCGATCACATCGCCGGTAGAGAATGCAAAAGAGAAATTCTCGAACACATTCTTCTCATTATTATCGGAGATCGAGTTGGTGAAGTCGATCGTATAGGTCGTATTCTCTTTCAAGGTATCTTTCAGCTCGACCACCACCTTTTTCCCTGCGGCACGGATTACCGGCAACTGCATCTGCGGCGGCGTAATGATCACATTCTCCGACGGCTTGTCCAGCTGCACTAGTTCATCAAACAGGATTTCCACCTTCTTCCCCTTATAGTTTGTCTGGTTCGGGGCCGGAAGGCTGCTGACAAATTTAGGCGGCGCTTCATCGTAAGGCCCCCCGTTCGGAGAAGCCATATTGGCACATGAATACATGGTTACCAACAGAAAAAGGCCACATACTGCCAGTAATAAATTGTTTATATATCTGTTACCCATTCAATCTCTTTTTATTCAAATGGCAAAAATAGGGAAAAATCCGATGACAAACAGTGATATATACGCTAAATAACGTAAGTACACCCTAACAAATCAGAAATAAGCAAGATGCAACCAGCATACCTAACAGTATCCATACGCATTTATCAGCGTAACTCTACCGCTCGTCTGCATCCGATAAATATGAATATGGATTGCTTTTTCCCGGAATGAATTAAACAATAAATTAAAACAGTTTTTCATCATTCCGCGATGATTCTTTGATGACATAATGATTCTAATTACAACTTTTAAGTGTTAATATGTAAAATAATATATTGATCTGGCAACTCGATAATTTCCTGAAAGGTAACTTCCGGGAATCTTTTCATCACAATAATTAACAATTCACATCTCTTACTTCCAGCTTTCAGTTCGTTTTAAAGAGATTCCTACTTCGTTTAAAACGAATTTTTTTTTGTTTTAAACGGAATGACGGTTTATTTTAAACAAAAAGTCGCGTGAATATATGTTAATACAGTTCTATTTAGTCCCTTTTTTATCCTTGAATTTTATGTTTTGTAGCAGTTTTCTATTCTGGAAGCTGTCGGATACGGACCATAACAGCAGTGACATAATTCTCGATGAGATCTTTTATCAAAGAAAAAGTTTCGTTTTATCTGTTTTTTTGTGTGATTCGGAACGGTTAATCGGACCATTACGTTCAATATGACAATACGAAAACCGGCTACGTTTGCGTAAAAACAGCCACTATCGTCCTGAGCCCCATAGAAGCTCTTCAGGAACTACTTAAAATAGCATTTTGACAATTTTATTTTTTAAGTTGATTGGGAGATCTGTTTCAGATACCTGAACCCGATCCGGCAATACAAACATTTCTTCTTCTCGCAATACTCCCGTTTCAACTGGACAAGCGCCTGACTGTCTCCGGCATGACCTGTTTTTATCCCCGCCTGAGTAAAACCGGAAACGATCGCATTCTTCTCCGGCGGAAGACTTTCAAGGATATGGATGGCACGGTCGCAATATTCCGGTTGTTTACTCCTGACACCATAGGCAAAAAGCACCGGTACTACCGTATTTATCAACAGGATACACAAAGAATTTCCCCCCACCTGCTTTTCCTTCCGGACAGAAACAGAACGGAAACTATAATGCGTTTCCCAGTAAACAGAAGGAGAGACACGAAAGCATTGTTTGATACGGCCGATACTACCCGCGGCCAGTATAACAGAAAACAGGGTATCGTACTGCGTCCAGACAGCAGCCAACTGTGCCAGTTTCAGGCATGGGAAATTAACCGGACGGATACGCAGGCTTCTGAACTGGGAAGGATCGAGCGGCGTCAACCCGAATTTATGCCGAAGAAACCGGTATTCGCGTTGTAACAAACGATAATAAGGACAATCGAGCGTTTCATTCAGCATCCCCGCCTGTCCGAACAACATCGCCTCTACCTGCGAATGACTACCGCGTTGTTTTTGAATACAGCGTAGCGGCAGACTTTTAGCCAGGCGTTCGAAGATATCGTTATTCACTCCGAAACCGAAGTTACGGGTTAAAGTAATATAAAAGACTTCATTCCAATCACCGCCGTACAGGTCCAGCAAACGGAAAATATCAGCAGTCTTACGCTCCAGCCGCTCCCCCAGCAAGGCATCCAGCCAGGAAGATATATACAACGGTTCTATTTCCTGAATATATCCCAGGCACGGCATGGCCACTTCGCGGTACAACAGCCAGTCTATATTTTTAACGATAGCTTCCGGAACAATCAGTTTCAGTTGGGGGATCGGCTCACCGTCCGTCCGCCTCACCTCACAATCGACACACTCCACAACATGCAGGATAACGGCATCATAAGCTTTGTCTTTATCATGACGATGGACCAGCCAATCGGATGCCCGGGTATGAATTTCCACACTGCCGACCCATAGGGTATCAGCTATTTTTATCTTTGCATTGAAGAAGTCCGGTCCGGCATCGGAATTGAGTGTTCCGGGATCGATTACGGAGACAGGACGACCATCGGTGGTAAGAAGCGGCATTGCCGGATACAGTTTGTATTTCCAAACATAATGTAATAAACGTTCCATATTCTTTTCAGAGTTAAGATTTATGCCACAAATCTAATTCATTTTCTTTATATTTGCACCCTTGAAGGCTAAGTTATTAGCCATATTAATTCATTTTATTCTGAAAAGATATGAAGATTGCACTTATCGGTTACGGAAAGATGGGGAAAACCATCGAGCAAATCGCACTCAGCAGAGGACACCAGATCGTCTCTATCGTAGATATAAACAACCCGGAAGAATTTCAGTCTGTTAATTTCAAGAGCGCAGACGTTGCCATCGAGTTCACGACTCCCGCCACGGCTTTCGATAATTATATGAAAAGTTTCGCTGTCGGCGTTCCTGTGGTTTCCGGGACGACAGGCTGGTTGGACCGTATCAGTGAAATAAAAGAGAAATGTGAAAAGGAAGGCAAGACATTCTTCTATGCTTCCAATTTCAGTATCGGGGTAAACATCTTTTTCGCCCTCAACAAATATCTGGCAAAAATCATGAATAATTTCCCTTCTTACAATATCAGCATGACGGAAACGCATCATATCCACAAGTTGGATGCACCGAGCGGAACAGCTATCACGCTGGCAGAAGGTATCCTCGAAAACGTAGACCGGAAAGAACGTTGGACGCTGGAAACAGCCGAACAACCGACCGACCTGCCGATCCATGCTATCCGTGAAGGGGAAGTGCCGGGTATCCATGAAGTGACCTATGAATCGGACGTCGACTATATCAGCATCAAACATGATGCCAAGAGCCGTGCCGGTTTCGCTCTCGGCGCTGTCGTTGCAGCCGAGTTTACTGCCGGGAAAAAAGGCTTCCTCGGTATGGATGATATGCTTAAATTTTAATTCCACAGATTAGTCTACAAATGAAAAAGTTTTCCAAGAAACAATGGATCAAGTTCGGCATCTCAGCCGTATTGTATATACTCTTTTCGATCTGGATGCAGAACCTCTGGTTGTTGCTGGGATTGATCGTGCTGGTGGATATCTTCCTGACAAAATACATTCCCTGGGGCGCCTGGAAACGGTCGAAGAACCCGAGTGTACGGAATGCATTGGAATGGGTGGACGATATCCTGTTCGCACTGATCGCCGTTTATTTCATCAATCTGTTCATCTTCCAGAACTACCAGATCCCGAGTTCTTCGCTGGAAAAATCGTTGTTGGTGGGTGATTATCTGTTCGTGAGCAAGTTGAGCTACGGTCCGCGCGTACCGAACACACCGTTATCATTCCCGTTGGTACAAAACACACTGCCATTCTTCAACTGCAAGTCGTATCTGGACTGGCCGGAATGGGGTTACAAACGTGTAAAGGGTTTTGGACATGTGAAACGTAACGACATCGTAGTGTTTAACTTCCCGGCTGGTGACACAGTTGCCCTGAATGTACAGAATCCTAGTTACGACGAACTGGTTGCCCAGTACGGACGTGAAGCCATCCGGCTGGATAAAAAGACATTCGGAGATGTCATTTACCGCCCCGTAGATAAACGAGAGAATTATGTAAAACGTTGTATCGGTCTGCCTGGCGACACGATCGAGCTGCGTAACAATCAGGTATATATCGATGGAAAACCCGCCAAGAATCCGGAGAACATGCAGTTCAACTACTTTGTTGAAACAGACGGTTCGCCTATCACGGAGGAACAATTCCGCCTGATGGAGGTAAGCAAAAGCGACCGGATACTGGCCTCCAACAATGGGTATTTCCAGGATCTGATGTCATTCCTCGGTTTCGAGCCGATCGCCCCCGGACAGTTCAACCCGGTTTATCATTTGCCGCTTACCAAGAAGGCGCTGGCCATTGCAGAGAAACTGCCTACTGTGAAAAAGATCGTTATCGAACCGGATGCCTGGTCGGGATCGACTTATCCGGCCTGGTATAAAACCGGTTGGTCACGTGATAACTTCGGTCCGTTATGGATACCGAAAAAAGGTGCGACAATTCCACTGAACGAACGTAATATCGCCCTGTATGGCCGTTGCATCAAGAATTACGAAAACAATACACTGGAAGTAAAAGACGGTACTTATTATATCAATGGCAAACCGGAAACAGACTATACATTCAAATATGATTATTACTGGATGATGGGGGATAACCGCCATAACAGTGCCGACAGCCGTTCGTGGGGATTCGTTCCGGAAGATCATATCGTAGGAAAACCGATCCTGATCTGGTTGTCACTGGATAAAGACCGTAGTCTGTTCGACGGTGGTATCCGCTGGAACCGTCTGTTCCGCATGGTGCACCCGGATTGATAGTTGACATATTGATTCTATGGCAAAACAGACCTTCATATCTGCTGTAAAATGGCTGGCTACGATTGCGTTGCTGGCAGGAGGCGTTATGGCAGTCCGTTACTATTGTATGGAGTCTTTCCGCGTATCGACCGATTCTATGGAGGCTGCATTACATAAAGGCGATTATATCCTGGTCAACAAGTTGCCGTTGAAAGATAATCCCGGACGTAACAGGGTGGTTTTATTCACCAGTCCGTTGCTGAAAGATACCGTTTCAAACCCTTTATTCCTGAGTCGTTGTATCGGTATGCCCGGCGATACGATCCGTGTCGGCAACGATGGCTATCGGGTCAACGGCAAACTGATCCCTCATTCTCCCCAATCGCTCAACCGTTATATGGTGACAAAGGCCGGGCAGGACGAGTTATCAGCCGTACAGAAGAAACTGAATATACCTGTCAGGGAATGGAAAGAAGAGACATTCGGCTCCTCCCTCTACCTCACCTCTTTCGAAGAGTACCAGATCAGGGAGGAGTTATCGGAAGACGCCAATATCCATTTTATAAAGGACCATACGGATAGTTACGAACTGATCGTTCCCCGGAAAGGTAGAGCCTACCGGCTCGATGCAGCCACATTAACCGCCTGCCGTGAAGCAATCCAGACTGAAGCGGGCGACAAAGCGGTATTCCGCAACGGGAAATTATTCCTCGACGGCCGGGAAACAGATTTCTTCTTCTTCGATCAGGATTATTACTGGATGCTTTCGGATAATACCAACGAAGCGATAGACTCCCGCCATCTGGGATTCATCCCCCGCGACCATATCATAGGAAACACCTGGTTCTGCTGGTATAGCAAAGACAGGCAACGAATTTTTAAACCCGTAAACTAATCATGCAACCTGTATATATTTCATCGGCCTACCTGGGCCCGGTACAACAATACTGTAAACTTTTCCAATTTGAGGAAGTACGGATAGAAACAGCCGAAAACTACCTGAAACAGACCTATCGTAACCGCTGTACAATAGCAGCCGCCAACGGTCCGCTATCACTCTCCGTCCCCATCATCAAGCCTGACACCCTGAAATGTCCGACAAAAGATATCCGCATATCCGATCATGGAAACTGGCGCCATCTCCACTGGAATGCATTAATATCTGCTTATAATATGAGTCCTTTCTTCGAATATTATGAAGAAGAGTTCGCCCCGTTTTATGAAAAGAAGTTCGATTTCCTGTTCGACTTCAATGAAGAGTTACGCAGGTTGGTTTGCCGGTTACTGGATTTGCAGCCGAACATTATCTATACGGAAACATATATGCCGGAAGTAGCAAATGATTTCCGGGAGATCATCCGCCCAAAACACGAAGGGGAAGATCCAGACTTCATCCCGCAACCCTATTACCAGGTATTCCGGGATAAATTCGGATTCCTCCCCAACTTAAGTATCGTAGACTTACTATTTAATATGGGACCGGAAGGAATACTCATTCTGCGTGATTCCGTCCGCCATTCATAGCAGTTACTTGTTCAGATCTTCAAAAAGATATTTACCGACGCTGAATTTCACACTCAGACGTTTCGGGATGACAACAACCTCACCTGTTTTGGGGTTGCGGGCCGGACGACTATTCTGCTCTCTTGGAGAAAGAGTACCAAAACCTTTCAGTACTATCGGGTCTCTCTGACGAAGTGCATCAGTCGCAACAGAACAAAATGCTTCGAGCATTGCATCTACATCTTTCTTACTACAACCACTTTCAGCAGCTATAGCTGCAATTAAATCTGACCGTTTCATTTGCTTTTATTAATTAAAGTACAACCTTTGTTAAAAAACTTCTCTTGGTAAAATCTCAGATTAGTTGAATATTAATGGATACAAACGTAATCAAAAATATTAAGTATCTACTCTTTTTGCTGATTTATTTTTAATTACGGTATAAAAATAATACTATTCGGCAATATATACTGGAAAATATCCAAAGACAACATAAAATAAAGCTTTTAACTCTATCTACAGACCTTTTACATCAAAAATATTATCTTTGTAGTGTTGTTTTTCAAGACGAATAAAGATTTGTCTTCAACAGTAACCTATGACAAAAAAGATTTCAACGATATTGCTAATTATAATGACAGGATTATTCTCTTGCACACAGTTGAGAGCAGAGATAGACCGGGCCCTGACTGACAGCTTATGCAATGTCCTGAAAAACACGAAAGACCCGGCTCGAAAATTGCCTCTTTTATCTCATTTAGCCCGCCTTTACTGGCAGCAACCCGAAGAAGTTTCTTTTCTTAAAGAACAGATCGATTTATCCACAAAACTCGACTCCATGCAATATGTTTACGATGGATACTCAAGATTATGCCGCTACTATTTCAACAATTCTCAGTTAGACAGTTTAATCTTCATGAAGAATCTACTAGACTCGATCTGTCAGCAACACGAAGCAACACCTCCTGAATATTTTCAGGTAAGGATTATATTATGTAAATATTATCAGGGTATATTAAATTATGAGCTGGCTATCAGTGAAGCATTCAAATTGTTGAATGATGCCAGAAAAGCTCAGAATGACTATGGGTTAATGATGGGATACCAAAGTATCGGATTTGCCTATCAGGCTATGGACCGAAACAAAGATGCCGTTATTGCATACCGAAAAGGGCTGGATTACTTACATAAACTAGAAGACAATCCGGTTTATGAGATACAATATATATCGGAGATGCTCCCTTCGTTTTTGGAAGAAAACCTATTGGCTGAATCCAGGCAAATACTGGACAGATACAACGAACTGTATCAGATCGCAAGCAAATATTATAAGACGAGAGGAATCCCTTACCGATCGGTATGGCATCGGTGGCTTGTCAACAGTTATTATGCTGAATTATATATGAAAATGGGACAGCTCGACAAAGCCGGAAAATATATTAAAGAAGCTGATAAATATGCGGTTAACTCGACCGAAGAAAACATGAAATATCCCTATTATCGCATAAAAGCTCTGTACCATCTCAAAACAAAAGATTACCAAAAGGCACTTGAAGAGATCGACAAGGGATTGGATGTTGAAGTACAGCCCAATTACCTGAAACTAAAGATCGAGATTCTGCTTGCCGACGGACAAAAAGCCAACGCAATAGCAACTTATGAAGACCTGTTCGCTTTGGATGCACAGATAAAAACAGAGGCATTCGACCGCCAGATTTCCCAACTCCGCCTATTAAACGACCTGAACGATCAGGAACAGCAAACGTTCGAATTACAACGGCAAAACGATGAGCTGGTAATACAGCGGCAGTTGGTAAAAATGGGTATGTGGATTTCACTGTTATTGTTGGTCCTCTTATCCCTGTTGGTTTGTTATTTCCTGCATTCCAACAAACTGAAAAATGCGTTGCAAAAGGAAAAAGACTCATTGGTGGAACTGGAAAAACAATTACAGATCGCCAAAGAAAAAGCTGAAGAAACAGACCGGCAAAAGACTGCATTCATTGCGAAAGTCAGCCATGAAATACGCACCCCTTTGAATGCGATCGTCGGGTTCTCCAAACTATTAGGTGAAGAAGACGATTTCTACTCAGAAGAGGAAAAGCTCGAATTTGCCGGATTAATCAAAAGCAACTTCGAACTGCTGATGGCTATAGTAAACAACATACTCGACCTCTCGCTGCTGGAAGCCGGTAGAGTAAAACCAGCCATAGACGCTTACGATGCCGTAGCCTGTTGCCGGGAAGTCATAGAAGAAATAAAGCATCTCATACTCCCCGGAGTAAGACTGACATTTATCCCGCCTGTCGAACAGTATATGTTAAACACAGACAAACAGCGTTTCAAACAAATCCTGATAAACCTGCTGGGAAATGCCGCCAAATTCACCCGAGAAGGAGAAATTAGACTCACATTCGAAATAGAGCCGAATCTCCACCAGATCCGGTTGTCGGTAACAGACACAGGATGCGGCATTCCCATTGAGAAGCATCCGCACATATTCGACCGGTTCGAAAAAGTAAACGAATTTGTCCAGGGGGCTGGCTTGGGATTAGCGATCAGTCTGCTGATCGCCCAACTGCTAAAAGGCAGTTTATTCATAGACTCCACCTATACGTCTGGTGCCCGCTTTGTCTTTATCCATCCAATCGGACTTACAAACCAATAACAACCAGGAAGATGCAGCATACTTTTTTCAAATATCATCCTTCTATATGGAAAGTAACAGGACTCTTATTGTTACTTTTCGTCCTACCTGCTTCAGCAATCAGAGAACACAAGACAGAGATAGACAGTCTTAACCGTATTTTATCGGAGCATCCCTCTCCCTGCCGGTCGATCCCCGTGTTATCCCGGCTCGCAAAGCTTCATGAACAGAAACCTGAACAAGTCGTATATCTGAAAGAACAAATAAAGGAAGCAGAAAAGATCGATTCCATCCAGGCCGTCTATGCTGCCCTATCCGAAATTTCCGTTTATTATTATAACATGAAAAACGGAAGCGACAGTTTAACTTACTGGGTACAACAGATCGACTCGATCACCCATAAACGCAACGAGTACCCCGACGTATTGTTCAGGGCTAAATCATTGTATTGCCAGGATTTATTATGGAGTGGCAATTATGAAGAATCCATGAACCGCATAACCGATCTATATCAACTGGCAGTAGAGAAAAAGCAAAATTACGGACTTATGCGTTGCTCGGAATGCCTCGGTCAGATCTACCAGGCCATCCGCCGGGACAGTGATGCTGTCGTCGCTTTCCAGGATGGACTCGACCGATTGGAACAACTGGGAGGAGATGAAGAGACCGAACTGCGTTTAATCTCCTATCAGATAGAATCGAACCTGCGAACCGATGCGTATGAAAAGACAGCCGGAATGCTCGCTGCTTATAAAAAGTTGATCGACAAACTAAATGAATTGAATGCCACCAACAACAGCCTGTATGTGGTTGACCGCGAATACTGGCTTCTCTATTCTTTTTATACCGACCTGTATCTGCAAGAAAATAAATTAGATAAAGCCAAAGAAGCCCTCGAAATGGCAACCCGTTTCGAAGGCTGTGAATTTGTGGAAGGCGACTATGCCTGCAGAGTCTATCTGGCCGTAAAATCCCGTTATTATACCCAAACCGGCAATCTCTCTACTGCCTTATATTACATTGACAAACTATTGGAAGAAAAGCGTTTGCCGGAAGTATTACAACTGAAAGCCGATATTTTGAAAAAACAAGGTAAACAAGATGAAATACTGGCACTCTATGACGAAATAGATACCTATAACACGAAAAGAAACAGTGAAATGTTTCTGCGCCAGGTCAATCAATTACGCACCTTACACGATATAAATTTCGAAATCGTATTAAAAGAAAAAATAAAGAACAACCAGAAACAGATCAGTCAGGAACATTATCAACTGATCTTTTTTATCTCACTGATCATCATATTAATAATAATTCTGTATATTCTATACATTTACATTCGCCGGACACAACGTTTGAAAAACGATTTATTACAGGAAAAGGACACTTTGCTGGAGTCAAAAGAGAAACTGATACTTGAAACGATGCGAGCCGATGAAGCCAGTTATATGAAAAGTTCTTTCATCGCAGATATGAGCCATGAGATACGTACACCTTTAAACGCAATTGCCGGTTTCTCCGAATTACTGATAGATGAAGCAACCGAGTCAAAAGAGAAAAAAGAATATTCCGCTATTATCCAAAATAACACGGACTTGATGCTGACATTGGTAAATGACGTACTCGACCTGTCGAAAATGAAGACAGGCGACATGAGTTTCAATTTACAGAAAGTTCCCTTGGCTGAATGTTGCCAGAAGGCTCTCGACAGCATCCGGCAGAGTGTCCGTGAAGGAGTGGCACTGACATTTAATCCGGCTCCGGAACAGGTCATAATAAAAACGGATGCCATGCGCTTGCAACAGCTACTTACAAACCTTCTGGCCAATGCGATCAAGTTTACAGAAAAAGGCGAGATCAACCTAGCTTATAGCCTGGAGGCCGACAGAAAACAGGTACGCATAACAGTAACCGACACCGGGACGGGCGTCCCTCCGGAAATACAGGAAGAGATATTCAAACGTTTAAAAAAACAGGATGACAGCAGGGCCGGGACAGGACTGGGACTTCCTATATGCTATTATATCGCTGAACATTTAAGCGGGCCGGGCAAGATATTTCTGGATACTTCCTATACCGCCGGAGCCCGCTTTGTGTTTATTCATCCTTGTGAAACAGACGTTCCCGTCATCTAACAGGCGTCAGTTTTATCGCTTCCAATAATCTTTCCATATCCTGTGGGAAGACATCTCCGATATTACCGATACGGAAGGTGTCGGCATCCGAAATCTTTCCGGGATAAATAACAAAACCTTTCTGTTTTAGGGCTTCATAAAAAGCCGGAAAGTCAAAATCTGCATGAGGATATAAGAAAGAGGTAATGATAGGCCCTTGTGAAGCATCCGGCAATAATGTCTTGAATCCCAATGCACGCATACCATTCACCAAGGTACGGTGATTCTTTTTATAACGTTCGTAACGGGCAGCAATGCCTCCTTCTTCATTCAGTTCTTTCATTGCCTGGTAAAAGGCACGGACTACATGGGTAGGAGACGTAAAACGCCATTTGCCTCCACCTTTTTCCATCGTTTCCCATTGTGCATAGATATCCAGTGACAATGAACGGGCCACCCCTTTACAAGCCATCAATTTTTCTTTTTTTGCAATGACAAAACCAAAACCAGGAACTCCCTGGATGCATTTATTGGCACTGCTCACCAGAAAATCGATATCTAATTTCTTCATATCGATAGGCACGCCTCCGAAACTACTCATCGCATCCACGATAAACGTGATACCCTTGCTACGGATCACTTCCGCTACCTCTTCGATCGGATTCAGCAAACCGGTCGTTGTTTCACTGTGCACCATAGACAGATGGGTGATACCCGGATTTTCTTCCAAAGCACGGCGGGCAACTTCTCCTGTGATCAGCTCCGTTTCGTGCAGAGAAACCAATACATGGTCGATATGGTAATATTCCGCAATCTGTGCCATACGTTTTCCGTATGCGCCATTCGCAAGGATCAGCAGCTTGTCGGCCGGTTTTACGGCTGCTCCGATCGTTGCTTCTACGCAGTAAGTGCCGCTTCCCTGTAAAAGCACATCGGTATATTCGTTCTCGTCCAGTCCCGCAATAGCCAGTAAGCCCTTACGGATCGGAGTTACAATTCCTTCATTATAATCTTTATCCCAGGTACACCAATCCTGGAGCATGGCTTCGCGTACAGTCTGTGACGTACTCAACGGGCCGGGAGTCAGTAAAAGATAATTTCTCATTTCAATGGATATGTTATGTCTTTATTTTATCTATTAATTTTCTCAATGCAAGCAGGTAGTTCTGTTATATTATCCAGCACAAAATGGGCACCTGCTGCCAACATTCGTTCACGCACTTCCCGTTTCAGTTCCGCCAGCTCGTCAGCAGAGCGACGGTTGTATTCTTCCTCCGTAATTCCCATCTCGTTACTTCCTGTTACGATACCGATGCTCCACACCTTCGCATTCAGGCCTTCTTTAATGTCGGCAATCGTATCGCCCACCTTAACGACGTTATCCACAGACGGGATAGCCAGATCGATCATATTCTTATAGATCATATAAGGAGCAGGACGTCCGGCGGGAACATCATCCGGGGTAACCAGGTTATCGACTTCGTAACCTTTGGCTGCGGCATCAGGACGGACCACATCCATCATAGCCTGTGTATAACCCGTTGTAGAGCCGATCTTTATACCGTCTTCGCGCAACAATTTGATCGTGTCGAGTACACCCGGTATCGGCGTGGTAAAATTCTTCAGAGAAGCAAACAGATGTTTCTCGAAACTCTGGTACATCTCATTTACATCAGTCATATTCCAGTCGCGACCATAACGGGCACGGAACTTATCACTGACGTCCGGCATGTTCAGAATTGCTTTGATATGATCAATCTTGAGGAGTCCCATCGGCTCACGTGCCTGACGGTAAGTAATATCGATCCCTTTTTCTTCCGAGAAAACTTTCAGGAAAGCGTTCAGAGGAGCAAAACAACCAAAATCGACGGCCGTTCCGGCCCAGTCCATAATTACACATGAAATCTTCTTCATAACTTATTATTTAATACTAATTATTCTTTTATTCCGGCATATCAAATTCAGGCTACGGTGATGGCATTCTGCGGAACGGCTTCAAGTGTCTCTTCCCTGGCGGCAGTCACACCTGTCTCCTTACGGAAACGCTGGTGCAAATATACAAAAGAACAGGCGAAAGTGATACAGCAAAAGATACCTACATAACCCGCAAGTTGGTTATAAAACAACGCCCAATCGATATTGGGATTGAAAAATTCTTTCAGGACAAGTACTACAACAGTTCCGGTATATCCCAGGAAGTCTGTCGTTACGATAAAGAAACCTACATTCCCACGGATCTTGAAACAAGCGATAAAGCGGTCGAAAAAGATAGTCTGGAATGTCAGATAGGTTATATACAGGCACAAACTCTGGATGAACAACCACACGATAGGTGAAAGCCGGAACTGCTGCTGCCCAAAAGAGACGACCGACATGGTAACCATCCCTATCATGATCAGGCCAAACAAGACAGACAATGCCTTCAAATTATCCTTCACAAAAACCATCAGACCGAATATCCCCAGGATAATCAATGTAACGATACTGTCGACCTGGGCGAAAAGCCAGGGCGAATAGGCAGAAACATCTATGATATTCACCAGAAAGTCTTCCTTGATATCACGCAGAACGACGATAGCGATATTTGCCACGAAAAGCATACTTAAAAAAGGCATATAACTTTTGAAAAGTTCCTTGCGTTGTCTTCCGTTCAGTGTTTCGCGTTCAGACTTCATGGCGATATCTTCTTTCGTCGGCTTGGGAAGTCTGTTAAGCACCCACCCCAGTAAAAGCAACAGAGGAAGTGCCACCGCACCGATCAATGCAGGCATCCAGAACTCGCTGACATGTAAATGATTCATGACATACAATCCGACCGACTTGGCCGTTCCCGAACTGACAACCATGCTAACCCCCAACAGGCTCGCCAGAATATCCGTTACCCGGCGTCCTTCTATAAAGCTGAAAATAACTCCCCACATACACCCCAGTGAAAGGCCGTTGAGGAACATAGCAGCAACGTTGAACGGGGTGGAAAGCAATCCGAACAGGATCAGCGAAGCTTCCGCCAGCAATACAGATGTCAGGATAAACCTGAACCGCTCTTCCGCCCTTAGTTCAGAGATCAGTTTGATACCGATAAACTTAGAGATCACATATCCCAATATCTGTGAGATCGTCACTACCACCTTATAATCCAGATCAAAAAATTCCGCATTCTCGAAAGAAGCAGCGGTGAACGGCTTGCGAAGTGCATACACCAATGAATAAGATAATAAAGCTGCACCTCCCGCCCAAAGGATAAAAAGGAAGTCGGAAAAGCGTTTCCGGGTTGTTTCATTTATCTGCAAAAAGTGATTCATATCATGCTGTCATTTTGTTTTCGGCAGCAAAATTACCCCGGTGATATTACAGGAATATTACTGAACGCATGAATCTATATTATTAATATATAACGATATATCAATAAATTATAAAGAAACATTTATGTAACATTCATGCAACGGAAATGCAACAACCCGGCCGTTATTTTGTACCATATTTAAGAAGATATTACATGATGAACGATTTTCTGGAACTCTACAAAAGAATCGAATATTTAAGGAACAGCGGTATAAAAATGAAAGAGATAGCAGACTGGGTGGGAATGGCTCCCAGTGTGTTGTCATCGCTCTACACAACAGTTCTGCCTGCCTATTTTGAAGGAAGTAAAACGATGCCGCAGGAAGAGGCACTCGATCAGGCGCTGTCGCTGGTCAATAACGTATCCAAACGGCGGCTGCTTTCAGGACTGGAAGAGACCTTGCAGCGGCTGGATGAACTGGAACCGGCAGAACGGCATACACAAAAAGGAATCCCCTTTGTCGAATCACTTATCGAGGAAATGTCTCTTTCCGCACGCCAGCTGCCTGATATCTGCGGAGTCTATACCAGTTACAGTCTTTCTTCCTCTTCCGATTGTCTGAAATGCGAACCTTATCTGATCGCGTTATCCGACAATAAAGATCATATCCGTATCGGACGCCTGAATGCTTACGGAGAAGTACAATGGGGCATCGGTGTAAACGGGAATCCCCAGAATCTCTATTGCCTGTTCAGCGAAAGCCCGGTTCCGCCCCTTATCCTGGTTACACTTTACCTGCAAATTCCCATGTTCAAAAACCCCGGACAATTACGGGGATTGTACCTTGGACTGGATTACAACCGGAATCCGGTTTCCCGCCGGATCGTTCTCATAAAAGAATCGGAAAACACAGATACGGATGAATTCCTGGCAATGAAAAGCGGCCTGATTGCTAAAGAAGATTTCACCCCGGAACAGCAGGCTTATTACGATTATACCTGCCAGACCGGCGATTATATCAAAATGTGTACCGTCCCTTCTCTCCGCATGGATGAGAGCGACCTGATAAAAGAGAAGAAGATGCTGGCCTTATAAAGCCGACATCTTCTTCCGTCATAATTTCAATTAGAAAACAGCACTATAAGCCATTTTGACCAAGTGCTGTTTTTATTCCTTATTCTTTCTGGAATTTACGGCTAACCTTGATCAGGTTTGCAGTAAATGATACGACATTTTGTGCTTCCTGCACCATATTCAGATAAACCATACTTACTTTAGTACTGCCGCTCTGTCCCTGGATACGTTTCAACTCACCTTTTTTCAGAGCAGTAAGCTGGTTAGTCAAAGCTACAGATTCTGCAATCACATCGTCGAGACGGTGATAATCGTTCTTTTCGATCATTGAGGCGCAACGTTTCAGGTAAGCCACAATACTTTCCGTCATTTTGCCAAAATCTTCTTTCTGGATATCGTTGAGCGGACTGAAGTTATTATCCACATGTTCCTTACTCGGCTCCGTCATACGGCGGATACTGAATATAATCTCACTGGCAAAATCATTCCCTTGATAATAATACAAGCCTTTTTCAACAGCTATATCATGATCCAGGTGGGTCACGCCAAGCGTTCCGACCCGCTTTACCTGTTTCAGGTGGATCTTCTTTTCTTCCACAGCGGCCAGGACTTTACGCAATTCACGCAAATTTTCATTCATAAATCCGTGAACCGATTTATCCAGCATATCGGCAGTGAATAACAAAACTGACTGCAATTCTTCACGGCTATGTTCACGGAACAAAGCAAGCGCTTCGTGCCCGTCGGTAGTTTCACGCAATTTGGCAACTGTTGTATTGACTTCTTCTTTCAATGCCTCTTTCTTCAATCTCTTTTTATAGGCAATCTGATTGCGGATCAACATATAAACGGCTACACCGACCATCGCCACCATAGCAGCAATGCCTCCGAAGTGTATCAACAAAGCAACGAGGAAACAAATTGTAAACGCGGCACCGGCCGTAATAAACCATCCGCCGATCACCGACAATACGCCGGTAATACGATAAACCGCACTTTCACGTCCCCAGGCGCGGTCGGCCAACGAACTACCCATCGCCACCATAAATGCAACATAAGTAGTAGACAGGGGCAATTTCAGAGAAGTTCCTACCGCAATCAACAAGCCGGACAAAACGACATTGACCGAAGCCCTGACCAAATCGAAGCTGGCTTTATTTTCGAGTATTATTTCATCATTATTGAAACGACTGTCTATCCAATCCTTCACACGAGGTGGAACAACACTTAACAGCGTACAGGCCGTATTGTTACATGTTCTCACCAATACACGGGCAACCGGAGAGGTACCGAAACTTTCATTTCCTTCCGTCTGCCGGGATAAATCGAGCGATGTCTTGATCACACTCTGTGCTTTTTTGGATGTAGCCAATGCAATCACCATCACCAACCCTGACCCCACCAGGAAATACCAGGGTGTTTGTGCCGGTTCAAGCAGAGAAGTCATCAAAAACGTATCGGTAGTCGTCGTTCCCCCCTGAGCTATCAGGTCTATGTAAGAAGAATATCCTGCCAAAGGAACACCGATAAAGTTAACCAGGTCATTACCAGCAAAAGCAAGAGCCAGGGCAAACGTACCCATCAGCACTACCACTTTAAATACATTTACTTTCAACCAATGAAGTATCTGCATCAGGATAGTGAAACCGATAAAGGCTCCCCAGACGATCGCATCCGTATTACTATAAACAACGTCTTTCAATTCGCCGGTCATAAAAGAACTTTCTTTCAGCCCTTTTATCAGCATAAAATATAAAATGGAAGTAGCAGCCAAGCCACCAAACAGAGCTATAAAATATTTTGTATGTTTCTTATAATTAAATGTAAAGATCAAACGGGAAATATACTGTACCACCGTTCCGAAGAAAAAGGCGATCGCCACGGAAAGGAAAATGGCCATGATCACCGTAAAGGCTTTGTCTGTATTCAATAAATCTCCGAATTGCAAAGCCCCGTCCGAATGAGCAATCTTGACCAGGGCAATGGCTACCGTACCGCCGAGTAATTCGAAAACCAGCGAAACCGTTGTCGAAGTAGGCATCCCCAGCGAATTAAAAATATCGAGCAACACGACATCCGTGAGCATAACAGCCAGCAGGATACACATGATCTCGGAGAAAAAGAAGTGTTGCGGCTGATAGATCCCGTGCCGGGCAATATCCATCATACCGTTTGACAAGGAAGCGCCGACAAAAATACCGATTGCGGCAATTACCATAATAACTTTAAACGATGCGGCCCTCGAACCGATTGCAGAATTCAGGAAATTTACTGCGTCATTGCTGACTCCGACCGACAAGTCGAACACCGCCAGCACAAAAAGGAAAATTACGAGGAACAGATAAAATGTTTCCATAAATGAGTGTTACATATTCGACAACAAAGGTCTGAAACAAATATTTCACATGTGTTACACAGATATTACAAACATGTTACAATTGTTAAAAACGCCCTTATTATTAGAACAACACAGAGAAAAGAAAGTTATCGTACTAAGGGTTTTTCATTTCAATTACGACTATACTTATAAAAAGTTAATCGTCAATTATTGCGCGACCACAAAGAATACATAGCAGAATGGATCTGTGAAATGGCACTGACCGATTCACAGAAAGCCTTTAAATCGTTATACCTGACTTACTTTCAAAGGATGATGCGATTTACGAATCTGTATGTCTCGTCGGTTGTGGAAGCCGAAGAAATAGTATCGGATACATTCCTGGCTGTATGGAACAACCGGAAATCCTTATTAAAAATAACCAATTTCGATGCTTACATTTATTCTATAGCCAGGCACAAAGCGATCAGCTATTACCGTACCATACACATGGAGCAAATAGAACTGAATGAAATTTCAATAGATCTTTTCACACATACGGAAACAACGCCGGAAGACGACCTCATCTCTAAAGAAAGGCTCGATCAACTGAATGAGGCTATCGATGCCCTCCCTGCCAAATGCAAAACGGCCTTCAAACTGATTCGCGAAGACAAGCTTAAATACAAAGAAGTAGCAGCCATATTAGACATATCCGTAAAGACACTCGAAGCTCATATCGCTACCGCAGTAAAAAAATTACGCGAATCGCTCAAACAGGAAAAATAGGTAAGCCACGATCAATCCGGGAATACTCCGAAATCGAAACTATTGCATCAAACTGGCATTTTTCTCAAAACTACCGGCAAAGGAAAACGCAATCTGTATCCGACATAAAACCAAAGACAAAGAAAAAGGATGAAATTTGCCTGCCCTTCAACAGAATTTGCTTGATTTATGAAACAAATCATTCTGACAAATGACATACATTTGTTATATAAAACTTATTGGGAAATAAGGGGGTCGGTTAAGTAAGAGAGGGAAAGAACTGGAGTCAAATCCGGCCTTTCCCTTTCATTGCTTTTATATTTACCGGAACCAGAATATTTTTTGTTTATCAATAGGGGTATTATCTGAATTTTTGTCTTATTAATAAAGATGCAAACTCGGTCTATAACCAATATCTTTACAATATCACTTCAATTTTTTCCATTTTTTTCGTTCCTTTACAGTTTCATACTGTAAAGGAACATTTTTTCATGAGACAAATAACAACCTTATTTCTTATTCTACTTATTACTATTCCGGTTTTCGCTGTGCCGGACTCTTCTCCCATTGACTGGAAAGTATCCGGGCGTTTACTTCTGGACGGTGGCGCATATATTCATTCCCCGAAAACATTACATGCCGGTGCACATATTTCCGATGTGCGATTAGCGGCAAAAATCCGCATCCATTCATATTGGTATACCAAAATAGATGTCGGCTTCGCAAACAATAAGGTAACACTGAAAGATGCCTTTACCGAATACGGAAAAGACGGAAATTATTTTCGTGCCGGTTATATGCTTGGTTATTATAGCATAGACCAATCGACCAGTACGAACGATCTCGTTTTCAACACAGCCTCCAATGTAGCAGAAACATTCTATCCGGACCGCCGGATCGGTGTATCCTACACCCGCTCCCTTCCTTCCTATTATTTGTCCGCAGGTGCATTTTGCGGTGACGGACTCAGTTTCTCCGAAACGACCAGACCCGGTTATAATTTTTCAGGGCGCGCGGTCTGGCGTCCGGTAAACACACCGGAAGTTTTGCTTCATATAGGAGCGGGAGCCTTATTCAAAGTTCCCGACAAAGATACGGAAACGGGCCTGCAACAAATCCGGTTAAAGAGTAAGGGAGTCACCTATATTCCTTCCCCACGACCGTTGGACCTGGCGTTCGACCACGTAAAAGATCAGATCCAATCGAATATCGAATGTCTCCTGTTCCGGAAAAAGTGGCTCCTGCAAACAGAGTTTCTCTATACAAAAATCCATCAGAAGGACACCCGCCCTTCTTACTCTGCTCATGGAGGATATATATTGGGAGGATTTCTGCTGAAGGGAAATAAATATACTTATGATGCACTGGATGCCGTGCCGGTTATGCCGCAGGAACCCCATTCGATACTCTTAGCCTGTCGTTATAATTATACGAACCTGAATGATTTCAGCAGTCATATTACCGGAGGGAGCCAGCACGATCTATCCATCGGCATCAATTATTATTTCAATACATATATTTCCTCCCGCCTGAACTACGCCCATCTCTGGATGGATAAGTATTCATTATTAGGCAAATGCGGAATCAATATGATGCAGGTACGGCTGCAAGTACGATTTTAGCCATCCATACAATTTTTTCTGTCCATAACTAAGGGTTTTTCACTGGCGTTGCGACTATTCTAATAGAAGCAACAAATATGGATAACAAAATAGATTATATTATAGCAAGGGTATTGATGGGAGAAGCTTCAGCAGAAGATATTCTATTCATCAGTAATTGGATGAACGAAAAAGAAGAAAATCGGAAAACATTTTGTTTGCTGAAAAGTTATTGGAGTGCGGACATCACATCCAATCAATACGTAAATTCATCTACTTCATTAAAGAAACTACAGGATAAAATAAACAGACATCAAATTCCCGGAAAACAGTATTTGATACCCATCCTCCTGCCAGTTGCCGCTTCAATAGTTTTAGTCATCGCGATCTCGTCTTTTTTCAACATAACCCGTACAAACGGAAAAGGCAAAGCGTATTACACTTATCTCACCAATAACAATAAATCGGAATTCACGCTCCGCGACGGGACAAAAGTTACATTAAATAAAAATAGTACACTCACTTATACGGATGCTTTCGGGAAAAATAACCGGTCTGTGAAACTGGAAGGGGAAGCTTTTTTTGAAGTAACTAAAAACCCCGACAACCCGTTTGAAGTATCTCTTGAAGTAGAGAATACAAATAAAGGGACGATAAAAGTGCTGGGAACCGTATTTAATGCAAAGATCGATACAGAATCAGACAAGATCATCACTACACTGGTAGAAGGGTGCGTCTCTTTCGAAGGCTCCGGACAAAAAATAAAATTATATCCCAACCAGCAACTGGCATTCGATTATACAACCAGTAACATCGATGTATACGGAGTCGACATAGAAAAAGAGATATCCTGGAAAGATGGCTTGATAAAATACCGGAAGATCACGTTTGCAGATTTAGCAAAAGAACTTGAGAAAAAATACCATGTACAAATCATTATCGAGAATAAGGAATTAAAGAGACCATCCATGACCGTATCCGGGGGATTCAGTGAAGAACAAACGCTGGATGAGGTCCTGGGAGTCATTTCACGAAGCCTCCCCATAAAATGGAAGAATAAGAATCACACATACTATATCAGATAAACTTTTATTAATAAAAACAGAATGCCTATGAAATAGTACCAACGTTAACCTAAAAAACCGGTCATACCTGAAAGTACAGCCGGTTTTCAAATCTTCAATTTTAATTCTCCGCTTCCTCCGCTCCGCGACCAAACATTGTGGATGAAGCGAATTATCAATCTTTAAATCAGTACAAAAATATGGAAAATGTTTCGTATTACAGGTCTTTCTTGCCCAAAGACTTAAAAAAACTTTTCACAATTATGAGAATCACGGTTATCTTACTATTCGTGGCTCTGTTCCAGGCTGTAGCAGTAGAATCATCCTATTCTCAGTCTGCTACCGTATCAGTCAAAGCAGAGCAGATGTCCCTCACCGACCTGTTTTCCCTGATAGAGAAACAGAGCGAGTTCCTATTCTTCTATGTCGACGAAGATGTAAAAAATATCAAAGTCAGTGTAAAAGCTACGAACCGGAAGATCGACGATATTCTGACACAAGCTTTAGCTGAAACGGATCTGACTTATTCGATTAACGACCGGAATATCAACATCATCAGCAAAACTTATGCGGTCCGGCAGCAACAGGTCAAACGGATTACGGGGAAGGTTATTGATGCCGACGGCGAACCGATTATCGGTGCAAATGTGATCGAAAAAGGAACAACCAACGGGATCATTACAGATTTCGATGGTAATTTTTCGCTTCATGTTGCACAGAACGCAACTTTAAAAGTCTCTTATATCGGATATAATACACAGGAGATAACAGTAGAGGGTAAAGACCAGTTTATCATCAAGCTGGCAGAAGACTTGCAAAACATCGATGAAGTAGTAGTGATCGGTTACGGTACGGCCCGTAAAATCGACCTGACCGGTTCGACCTCCTCTTTGGGTGGCGACAAATTACAGATGAAGAACACGCCGCAACTCTCCAATCAGCTGCAAGGACAGATGGCGGGCGTACAGATTACCCGTTCGAGCGGTGATCCTACTGCCGGAGCCTCCATTCGTGTGCGTGGCGTCACCACGTTGTCGACCAACGACCCGTTGGTAATCGTGGACGGTATACCGGGTAACATCAACGATATCGCTCCTGAAGATGTAAAAGACATCCAGGTATTGAAGGACGCAGCCTCAGCCGCCATCTACGGTTCACGTGCAGCTGCGGGTGTCATCCTGATTACGACAAAACGTGCCAGGGATAAAAACTTTCATCTTTCTTACAGTGTAGAATATGGCATCGATGCACCAACGGCAAAACCTAAGTTTGCCAACGCCGTACAATGGATGAAAGGGTACAACGAACTGGCCTACAACGATGGTGCTTCCTCACCCAATTCCGCCTACTCGGAAGAATTGATCAACAACTATGCACAACTGCGGACCGAAGATCCTGACCGTTATCCGGATACCGACTTTATGGGGATGGGATTGAAAAGCTCCACACATCATCAACGGCACTCTTTCTCTCTCAGCGGAGGTACCGAGAAACTGAGAACGAACTTCAGCCTCAACTACTACAATGCCGATGCCCTTTATGATAAAAAGGATTACGAACGCTTTAACGTACGTTCGAACAACGACTATAACATCAACAATTGGATCCATGCAAATGTGGACGTGAACCTACTCTACTCCAGCACAGTCACACCACACAGTGCAGAAGGCAGCATCATCAAAGATTTTATGGCACGTTCGCCACTCTACAACTCCTATTGGTCTGACGGCAGCTATGCCGACGGCAAAGACGGCGACAACCCTTTCGCATTACACGACCTGGGAGGTTCGGTCAAAGGCGAAAACTACCGTGTCGGCGGTAAGATCCAGTTAGACCTTACACCGGTAGAGGGCTTGACTCTGACGGCAATCGCAGCACCTCAATATACTTTCTATAAAGGAAAAGACCATAAAAAGAAATATGATGTGTATCGGATCAGTGGTGATGCCATCCCCGGTTCAGGTTATGCCACAACCAGCCTGAGTGAAACGCGTAACGACACACGTAGCCTGACTATGCAGTTCTATGCCAACTACAAGTTACAATTGAAACGTCACTCCATCGGACTCATGGCAGGTTATGAAGATTACTCCTATAAATGGGAGAATGAAGGGGCGTCACGTACAAATTATAGCCTGGTGAACTATCCTTACCTGAACCTGGGTCCGCAGGATTATCAATACAATAGCGGAAATGCCGGACACAATGCTTATCGTTCTTTCTTCGGACGTATCATGTATTCATGGGCCGACCGTTATATGTTGCAGGCCAATATCCGTTCTGACGGTTCATCGCGTTTTGCCGACGGGCACCGTTGGGGGACATTCCCTTCTGTCAGTGCCGGTTGGATCATCTCAGAGGAACCCTGGTTCAATAAGAGTGTAGTCAATTATCTGAAACTCCGTGGCTCGATCGGGCAGTTAGGAAACGAACGTATCGGTTCGGAGTTTCCCTACCAGGCTAAGTTAAGTTTCGGAACCGGTTTTATTCCCAATGCCTCCACCGGAACGGCTGATGTAGTACAAACCGCCTACCAGACAGATTATGCGTTCAACACCATCACTTGGGAAACAACCACAAGCTATGGTATCGGCGCAGACATAACCCTATTAAACAACAGGCTCCGTGTTGCAGCCGATTACTATTATAAGAAGACGACCGACATGTTGATGGAGGTAGGCTTCCCCTCCTACTTCGGTTACAATGCACCGCAGAACAATGCTGCCGATATGCATACGAAAGGTTGGGATCTCGAACTCTCCTGGAGCGACCAGATCAACGATTTCCGCTATGGTGCCAGCTTTAACATCTCGGACTACCGTTCAAAAATGGGTTATATGGCTAACCGGCAAAACATCGATGGAGGAAACATTACCGAAGAAGGTTCATACTATAAGGAATGGTACGGTTACAAAAACCTGGGAATCATCCTGAACGATGCAGCCATGTATGACGAAGATGGCAACAAGATCGCTGTCCTGACTAACAACGATAAGGCCGGAAACATCCGCTACAAGGATATCGACGAAGATGGCAAAATCACTGCCTCCAACGACCGCGTGCGCTTGGGTAACTCGCTGCCGGAGCTACAATACGGCGGATCACTCTGGGCAGAGTGGAAAAACTTCGATTTCAATTTGTCATTCCAGGGTATCGGTCACCAACTCGTTTACTGGTCATGGCCCGGTACACCGTTCAACTATCAGGCCTATGCCAGCCCGTTGAATCTGATCGAAAGTCATTGGAGCCCAACGGCCACAGATGCCGAAAATGCGAAGGCGAAATATCCTAAATTGACAACCAACAATACCAATATTTATGCTACCAGCGACTTCTACCTCTTCAACGGTGCCTACATGCGTATAAAGAACATCACTTTAGGCTACACCATCCCTTCGGAAATCACGAAGAAATTCTTCGTCAACAAACTGAGAGTCTATTTCAGCGCGAATGACCTGCCTGCTTTCTCAAAGTTCCCTGACGGATATGATCCAGAGTGGGATCGTAGCAGCGACCTAATGATGTCTTCTTATATTTTTGGTCTGAATGTTTCATTTTAATTAGAGAATCCAGTATGAACAACATAAGCAAATATCTATTTACCGGAATAATGGCACTGGGCATGACTGCTTGTGCCGACCTCGACCTGAATCCGTTATCAGAAGGAGCAAGCGAGAATTGGTATCATGATGAGACCGAAATCGAGATGTCGCTCAACGATCTGTGGCGACCGGACTTCTTCCCTATCGATGGCCTCGACTGGGATGATGACCTTCTGAATCGTAATGGTTCCAATGAAGTCACTCTAGGAACAGTGACTGCTCAATGGGGTACTGCCTCCACCCGTTGGACCTCACTTTACAAATCCATTGCACGTGCTACGAAAGTAATCCAGGCTTTGGATAATGGAACGGCAAGCGGACTGAGCGACAGCAAAATAAACCAATATAAAGGCGAAGCATACTTCATGCTTGGATTCGCCTATTGCGAATTGACCACCTACTGGGGAGATTGTGTTTTAAACAAAGGCATGACCCTTGACGAAGCCTATGTAGCGGTTCGTTCCCCCAAAAGCGAAGTACTGGCTTATGCTTACGAATGTCTGGATAAAGCCGTAGAATATCTACCGGACTCCTACACGGGTCAGCAACGACCGACCAAAGGGGCGGCTCTCGGTTTCAAGGCTCGCTTCGCACTCTTTCACGAAGACTGGCAAACCGCAGTCTCAGCAGCTGAGAAGTGCATGAATTCAGGTGTTTATAAATTGCATGATAACTATTCCGAACTCTTCAAAGCAAACAGTTCATCCGAGTTGATGTTCTACTTCAAAGGCGATTTGACCCTGAAGAAAGGTTACGGTCTTTTCGCAGGCGTTAATAACTATATCATTCGTAAGTTAGGCGGTTTTGCCAATCAAGGTCCTTCACTGGAATTGCTTTGCTCTTATACTTGTACCGACGGTCTGCCTATCGACAAATCGCCGCTCTACAACCCGAAAGATCCTTTTGCCAACCGCGATCCTCGCCTTGCAATGACAATTCAGCCTTTCAAGACGAAATACTCTGCCGATTACACCGAGTATGAGCAGTCGAAGACAGACGGTACTTTCCCCGAAAAGTATCCGGATTACATTACGCTCGGTTACGAATACAACCCGAGTCCCTATGCAAACAAAGTATATGAGGTTTCGACCGGCCAGATGGTACTCAACAACGATGCCAAAGCGTCCAACCAGCACTCTGCCTACAACGGTTTAATGCTTCGTAAATTTGTAAAAGATAACTGGAAAGACTATAACAGTTATGGAAATGTTTCAGACAACTGTTATCCTTACCTGCGCTACGCCGAGGTTCTGATGACCTACATAGAAGCAAAAAACGAGATGGGACAATGTACACAAGAGGACCTGGATAAAAGTATCAATTTGGTTCGCGAACGTGCCTACCGGGGCTCTGCAGGAACTTATCCGCGTGTAGAAGTTGCATCGCAAGCAGAATTACGTAAGATCATCCGTATGGAACGCCGTTCTGAATTTGCATTTGAAGGACTTCGTTACCGCGATCTGCTTCGCTGGCGTATTGCGGAGAAGTCACACAACAAATCGATGTATTATTTGTCACGTGCCTGGTCCGGTTCTGCCAGCTGGAACGGTCTGACCGGCAGTGAATCCAATCTGGAATTGTCTTCAGACTTCAAAGTTCTGTTGAAGAACTGGGACGAAGGAAATTATCCTATCGGCGGCATACCGACAGTGGATAAAGACGGTCTGCCCAATCTATCTCCGATGGAAACGGCCGGATACATCACCACGTTCTATAAAATGTCTTTCGATGCGAAGAAAAACTATCTGTGGCCCATACCGGCAAACGATATATTAGTCAACAGCAATTTGACACAAAACGACGGTTATTAATTCTTCAGACCGATAACCACCCCGGCTGTAACACCTGTTTACCCGAAGGATTTTCAGATTACATCCGGGGTATTTTTTCTTTATGTACTACCTTTTAAATATAATACAATGAATCTGAAACATATTATTATATCATTAGCTTTCTGCATGCATCTCTCCTCCTGTCAGTCAGGAGATCGGGCGGGAAGTGCATCTGTGAAAGAAGTAGATGTATGTGTGTATGGCGGAACCTCATCTGGTGTAGTTGCTGCTTACTCTGCTAAAAAGATGGGTAAATCCGTCCTGCTGATAGAACCCGGCAAGTATCTGGGAGGTATGACAACCGGTGGACTTGGAATGACGGATATCGGGAACAAAGACGCAGTTACCGGACTGGCCCGTCTTTTCTATCGCCGCATTGGAGAACATTACAATAAATCCGAACAATGGACATTTCCTCCAAGCGTTGCGACTGCAACCATGAACCGCTTTGTGGAAGATGCGGATTTAGATGTACTGTACTATCGTCGCATAACAGATGCCCGAGTTAAAAACAAAAGAATAAAAAGTATCATACTGGAAGATTCCGAACAGCCTGATGAAAAACCGCTTATACAGGTTAAAGCCAAGCAATTCATCGATTGCTCGTATGAAGGAGACTTGATGGCAAAAGCCGGTGTTTCCTACTTTATCGGACGTGAAGATAATAAGGAATATAATGAGACGCTTAACGGTGTTCAGATGTCCGTCTGGCATCAATTTCCGGATGGCGTCGATCCCTATTTAAAAGAGGGAGATCCGGCCAGTGGCCTATGTTGGGGAATCCAACCGAATACATTAAAAGAAAAAGGAAGCGGGGATAAACTCATACAAGCATACAATTTCCGTTTATGCCTTACCGATAACAAAGAAAATCAACGCCCATTCGAAAAACCGGAAAACTACGATCCGGCCAAATACGAATTATTAGCACGTGCTATTCGTAAAATGGATTTACACATAGACAATTATCTGTTATTCAACTGGGGTATAATGCCGGATAATAAGTACGATGTGAACAACCGCGGACCGTTATCAACCGACATGATCGGGATGAACTACGAATATCCGGATGGTGACTACACAACCCGGGAAAGGATCTGGCAGGAGCATGTGGACTATACAAAAGGTCTGCTCTATTTCCTTACGCATGACGACAGAGTCCCCTCCGAACTGCGTAATCAGGTTTCCAGATTCGGATGGGCGAAAGATGAGTTCGTAGATAATGACAACTTCCCTACTCAACTATATGTACGTGAGGCACGTCGCCTGAACGGAGAATATATAATGACGCAAAAAAATTGTCAGGGTGAAGAAACTGTTAAAGATGCTATCGGAAAAGGAGCCTATGGCATGGATTCACATAATTGCCAACGGATCGTCACAAACGGGATGGTAAAAAATGAAGGAGATGTCCAGCATCATGGTTTTCCTCCTTATCCTATCGCTTACAGAAGTATTACGCCCAAACGGAAAGAATGTACTAACCTGTTGGTCCCGGTATGCGTATCTGCTACTCATATCGCTTTCGGCTCCATACGTATGGAACCCGTTTTCATGGTATTGGGACAATCGGCGGCAATCGCTTCTTCACTAGCCATCGATGGCAATACCAGCGTACAGGAAATAGATATCCCGAAACTACTCCGTATCCTGAAAGACGATCCTTATCTGGATGGTTCTATCCCCGAAAACATAGTCGATGAAAAACAATAAAATATAAAAAAGATACACTATGATTACACGACGAGATTTTTTGAAAGCCACAGTTGTCGGCGGGACACTGGCATCGTTAGGTAGTATCAACGACGCAAAAGCCACTTTGCAGACGGTTGTCCCCGATACAGGCTTCTGTCATGAAACACAACGCAAAATACCGGTCATCGCCGAAGTCGATCTTGTCATTGCCGGAGGTAGCACACGTGCTATAGCTGCTGCTGTCGCTGCCGCCAAAGCAGGATGTAGCGTCTATCTAATCGGATATATGCCCTATTTCGGTGACGATATATGTGGTTCTTACTTATTCGAACGGAAAGAAGGAGAAATGCTCCGGACAGCTTTATCTCGTAGATTATTCCCCGGAAAAGACTATCCTACCCCGCTGCATGTAAAATCCGTCCTCGAAAACGAACTGATCGATAATCAGGTCCGGTTCCTGTACAGCAGCTATGTGACGAATGCCCTGACGGATGCGAACGGCAAGATAGCCGGAGTTGTCATAGCCAATCGTTCAGGAAGGCAGGCTATACATTGTAAAGCCGTCATCGATGCAACACAAGATGCCTCTGTTGCCAATATGTTCGGAGCCGACCGGAAAGCATTCCAGCCGGGAATACAGGAGTTTTTATATACAGTCGTAGGAAACGAACCTCACGAAGCAAAAGAAATCAGCGATATTGAAATCTTACCGCTTCCGGTAAAAGTAAAGGATAAAAGCTATCCGGTAACCCGCTACACATTCAGGATGGCTCTTGAAGACGATTCATACGGCTCCCTGATGAAAATCGAACAGATCGCCCGCTCAACCACATGGGACCCGGAACAGGTAGATAGTTCCGATCTGCTTTGGTATATTCCCAATCAAACCATCATCGGAAAAGAGAGCTACCGGGGAAACACGCTTTCAGTCCGGAAACTACCGGAAAAAGCCTTCCGATCCGGAAATATCGGCAACCTTTGGGTTCTCGGCCCTTGTGCGGATATCCCGAGGGACACGGCAGCACATGTCATGCGCCCGGTCAATGCCCTGTTTTTAGGAGAAATACTTGGTGAACGGATCGCAGTGCAAATAAAGGATATACCGATGCCGGGACACCCCATTGTCCACCAGCCGAAAGTCAACGCTGACAATTACGGTCAGATCGGAGAACTTCTACAGCCCCTCCGCCCTTCTATGCAACATGGCTTCGCCGATTCCCCGGCAGGTGCTTTACCGGTATTGGGTAGTTACGATGTGATCGTCCTGGGAGGAGGAACAGCCGGTGCATCCGCCGGTATATCGGCAGCCAGACAAGGAGCTAAAACCCTGGTTCTCGAATACCTGCACGGATTGGGAGGACTGGGAACAATCGGATTGATAGGTTGTTACTGGGACGGTTTTCGCGAGGGCTTTACGGCAAACATCGATGAAGGAGTACACAATATGGCTCCTGCCGACCATCCCAGACAGCGAAAAAACTGGAAAGAACAATCAGTTTCCGATTGGAAAATGGAATGGTACCGGAAAGAATTGCTCAAAGCAAACGGCGAATTATGGTTCGGAGTGCTGGGATGCGGCGCATTGGTGGAAGATAACCGGATAAAAGGACTCGTTGTTGCCACTCCTGCCGGACGAGGAGTTTTCCTATCTAAAGTACTGATCGACAGTACAGGTAGTGCTGACATTGCCATTGCAGCCGGAGCACCTTTCGAGTACACCGGTAAAACGACACTGGCCATACAGGGAGCCGGAGCCGGAAAACATGATCCGGGAGATTTCTATAATAATAACGATTGGCTCTTTATCGATGATACTGATATCCTCGACGTATCCCGTACTTTTGTACAATCTAAGAATAAAATGAAAGGATTCTTCGATGTCGTGAAGATCCCTCAGACACGGGAACGCCGCCGGATCATCGGAGAACATATCATCTCCGTTTATGACGTAATCAACCAACGCCGTTACCCGGATACAATCTCATTCCACAGAAGTTCTTTCGATACCCACGGAATGATCATCGATCCGTATTTTATCCTGAATCCACCGGAAAAACGACATAAGATCTATGATGCCGATGTCCCGCTACGCAGCTTGCTACCGAAAGGATTGGAAGGCATCCTGACCACCGGGCTCGGAGCAAGTGCTCACCGTGACGCCATGCCGGTCATCCGCATGCAACCCTGTTTACAAAATCAAGGATACGCGGCCGGTTATCTGGCAGCCTTGTGTGTAAAGGAAAATAAACCGCTTCGGAAAGCAGATATAAAGAAGGTTCAAAAACATTTGGTACAGATGGGTAATCTGCCGCCACGGGTTTTAACGGACAAAGAGTTCAAAGGATTCAGCAATTCAGAAATGAAAAAAGCGGCTGTCAACGTAACGGACAATTATAAAGGACTCGAAGTTCTGCTCACCAACCCTGAACGCTGCCTTGAACTGATAAACAAACAATTCAGCCAGGCAACCATGCCGCAAGAGAAAACAATCCTTGCCAGTATCCTTTGTATCCTGGGAGACAAAAGAGGAGCAGCCACTTTAACAGATGCCGTCCGTCAATATGCCGCATGGGACGAAGGCTGGCATTATACAGGCATGGGGCAATTCGGAATGTGCCTCAGCAGACTGGACGCATTGATCACAGCCTTGGGCAACACAAAAGAGAGTTCAGCCCTTACAGCTATCCTCGAAAAGGCAAAGCAACTGGAACCGGAAGACTACTTCTCCCACTTCCGTGCAATCGCCATGGCTACAGAAGCGATAGGCAGCAAAGATGCCGTACCCGTCCTTGTATCCATGCTGTCGGAACCTGGAGTGCGCAACCATTCTATCCAGTCGTATGCCGAAGCAAGAAGTTCTGCCGTTCCCGATCAGAATGACACCTCCACAAGGAACCTGGCTTTGAAAGAACTGCATCTGGCAAGAGCACTCTATCTCTGCGGAGACCAAGACGGTATAGGGGAAACAGTTCTCCAACAATACGCCGACGGTTTGCAGGGACATTATGCCCGCTATGCGAATGAAATACTCTCTAAATAGTATTATAATGCAATGTTTTAGTGTAAAAAGAGCTTTTACACTAAAACATTACTTCTTTCATTTATCACTTGCAATAATTCAATACTTCCACATTCGTTATCGTACTCTTGAAATCACCGGCCTTCTCCAACGGGAAAACCAATGTACGGACATAACTCATGGAATCCTTACCTCCGTTAAAAAAACGTTTCTGAATTGTCAGATCTTCCTTCAATTGTCCGTTCACATACAAACGAGTCGATTTTTCGTCACCGCTGATAGCAATTGAAGCCATTTCATCGGGGTAAAACTGATAATTGAATGTATTCAGGTAGCCGTCACGAGCAAATCCGAGCTTTCCTGAAACGGGATCGGAAAGATAAAAAACAGCATCCGGCGAACGGAACAACTCTGTCCCTTTTGCTTCGGGAACAGACTTAATATCGAAAGAAACAGTATATTGATAGCCGATCTCTTTCAAACCGGTTTTCATTCCGGGCTGCAAAGCATCCTGAGTATAAACTGTACGCGGTTTGTTCCCGATCCGCCCGGCCACATTCACCCCCGGTGCTTCGCTTAATGCGACACGCGAAGTATTGAACGTTTCATAAGGCATCTTGCAGTCTTTGCCGGTCCACATCTTGACAGCCAGTGTCTGCATAGCCGGAAAGACACGATAATGAATATCTTTCGTACTGATTCCGTTACCTGCATGGTCATTCCAAACGGCAAACATACCGCCTTTAATCTGTTTATGCTTTTCAGGGAAAACCTCTTTTCCGATATGTGCCGGTGTCCAGTCTTTATATAACTTCTCCGTATTCAGGTAGTCATAATAATAACCGGCAGCCGGAACAATATACAAATAACCGTCGGGAACACTGACCAGATCGTATCCCTGTTTGATCATTTCCTTCGGATCTGCATAGCCGTTATACCAGGCATTCATCAATACGTTTTTAGACTTAACAGGAGTATCGCCGTTGGCATGAGTCAAGGCACCCCAAACACAGGCCTGCTTGCCGAAACCTTCAACAAAACGGATATAATGATCGGTGAATTCGCGGAATTTCTCTACAACATCTTTCTTTTTATTGGAATATTCGTCTGTCCCGATATGAACTCTTTTGCCCCTGAACACAGGATTCCGTCCTTCCAGATATTCACGGAACAGGCTGTCGACAAACTGATAAGTTTCCGGTTTAAACAAATCCAGATGATCCATTCCATATTCTTCGCTACCAATTTCCGGACGGTATTGCGTCAAAGCTAACGAATGTGCCGGAACATCTATTTCCGGAATGATCTCGACACCCAGGCTATCCGCCAGTTCCTGTAAAGCAATAAATTCCTTTTTCGTATAATAACCGTCACGGGCAGTCAGACCGGGATACGTTTCACATTCCAGACGGAAAGCGGAATAGGTCTTATTCCAGTCATGTTCATAATATTGTTTGAAGGCATTATCATTCAGGTGAATCTGGAATGTATTCATTTTATAGTACGCCATCATCTTCACGTAATCACGCAGAAAATCCATCGGAATGAACTTTCGTCCGCAATCCATCATAAAACCACGGATCGCATAATCCGGATAATCACGCACAGCACCTTTCGGCAATGCCTGATCACTGTTTTGTTCCGTCATCTGAAGGATCGTACGGGTCGCCCAGTATAAGCCCTTTGCTTTAGGAGCAGATATGCTTACACGGTCTGCAATTCTTACAGCATAACCTTCTTCACCCAACTGTCTGTCGCCGGATAATGAAAAAACAAAATCACCGGCAGAGGCTCTTCCCTGTACAACGACCAGTTTACGCCCGAACATAGTTTCATAATCTTCAGCGAACTGATTAGCTACACGGGCAACAGCCGAATCTTTTCCCAACCAAACGATACGGGAAGTGGCAGAGGGTGTAAACATACCCTGGGCACCTCTCCATTCCTGCAATTCAGGTATCACGAACGGTTTCTCATTATTGGCAGCAAAACTTTTTCCTAAAAAGAAAGTACATGCTGCAACCAGCATCAAATAGCGTCTTATCTTCATCGTATTTTAAATTTAAGCGCACAATATTACAGATTTTTAATCACCCGGACAAGCCCAGAATAAAGGAATAGTTAAAAGATGACTAATAAAAAGGCGGTTTCTGATTGATTTATTACTTTTGTGCTCAAAAACATATTAATGAGTTACAATTGGAACACACGGACGGAACTTTTGCTGGGTGTCGAACGGATGGAGTACTTATCGCATTGTCATGTGCTGGTTGTAGGATTAGGAGGCGTCGGAGCTTACGCCGCCGAACAGATCTGCCGGGCCGGTATCGGACACATGACCATTGTCGATGCCGATACGGTGAATGAGAGCAATATCAACAGACAATTACCCGCTTTACATTCCACCCAAGGGATGCAGAAAGCAGAAGTTGTCGGACAACGTTTACTCGATATCAATCCCCGGTTAAAGCTGACAGTACTCAATGAATTCCTGCGTGACGAGCGGACAGAAGAAGTTCTTTCTGCCACAAAGTACGATTTCATCGTGGATGCCATCGATTCACTCAGTCCGAAAGTGTACTTATTATATTATGCTCACAGGCATGAGATCCCAATTGTCTCCTCAATGGGAGCCGGTGCCAAACTCGACCCGTCGCAGGTGAAAATCGCAGATATTTCAAAGACCTGTAACTGTGCATTGGCTAAAGCCGTACGCAAACGTCTTCGGGGAATGGGACTGAACAAAGGGATCCCGGTTGTTTTCTCGACTGAGATAGCCAACCCGGAAGCTGTAGTAGAAGTGGAAAATGAACAATGTAAGCGGACAACTACCGGAACGGTTTCGTATATGCCGGCTATTTTCGGCTGTTATCTGGCTTCCTATGTAATAAGAAATATATAATCAAATGATACAGACGCAGGGCATTACTAAAAGTTTCGGGAATTTACAAGTGCTGAAAGGCATCGATCTCACGATTAATAAAAGCGAGATAGTAGCTATTGTCGGTCCAAGCGGCGCGGGAAAAACAACGCTGCTTCAGATCATCGGTACATTGGATACACCGGATAACGGACAATTGTTCATTAACGGGACCGAAACCGGCAAGTTATCCGAAAAAGAACTGGCATCCTTCCGTAACAAAAATATCGGCTTTGTTTTTCAATTCCATCAGCTATTACCTGAGTTTACCGCACTGGAAAATGTCATGATCCCAGCCCTGATTGCGCAGGAAAAGGCAGCCAATGCCGAGAAAAAGGCCAAAGAGATTCTTGATTTCATGAAACTATCAGACCGTATGACCCACAAACCGGCAGAATTATCCGGAGGAGAAAAGCAACGGGTCGCCGTAGCACGGGCACTGATCAACAATCCGTCTGTGATCCTGGCAGACGAACCATCCGGGAGCCTGGATACCAAAAATAAAGAAGAATTACACAGCCTTTTCTTTGAGTTGCGTGACCAGATGCACCAGACATTCGTTATCGTAACCCATGATGAACAACTGGCTGCAAACACCGACCGCGTAATACATATCAAAGACGGGGTTGTTTTACAATAAACAGAAAGAGTATAAATTATTTATGGCAAATAAAGAGAGAGTAACTTTCGGCAGTAAAATCGGAGTAATATTAGCAACCGTCGGGTGCGCTGTAGGCTTGGGTAGTATCTGGCGTTTTCCCTATATGGTAGGATCGAATGGCGGTGGCGCCTTCCTGCTTGTTTTTATGATATGTACTGTTTTACTCGGACTTCCTATCATGATCACCGAATTTTTTATCGGCCGTCATTCGCGTAGAAATGCAGCAGGGGCTTTCAAAGAGTTAGCTCCCGGAACACAATGGTCACTGATCGGTTACAACGGGGTTTTAGCTGCTTTCCTGATATTGGGTTTTTATGCGGTTGTTTCCGGCTGGACATTGGAATATATATGGCAGGCGATGACCGGCTCGTTGTCCGGGAAAACAACGGCAGAATTCACTACAGACTTTGAAACATTTTCATCCAGTGCACTCCGCCCTATCGGATGGACCATCGTTTTTATCGCGTTGACCCATTTCATTATTGTCTCCGGTGTAGAGAAAGGGATTGAAAGGGCTTCCAAAATCATGATGCCCGCTTTATTTCTCATATTACTCATACTCTGTATCCGTTCGGTTACTCTGCCTGGGGTGGACGAAGGGTTGGCATTCCTGTTCAAACCCGATTTTGAAAAGATCACCTCTTCCGTCGTTTTAAGTGCGATGGGACAGACTTTCTTTTCACTAAGTATAGGTATGGGCTGCCTGATCACTTATTCTTCTTATTTCGGGAAAGATACCAACCTGCAGCTGACGGCCATACAGGTAACTGTTCTAAATACATTCGTAGCATTACTGGCCGGTATCATGGTTTTTCCGGCTGTATTCAGCTTCGGCATTGAACCGACAGCTGGTCCGGAGTTAGTATTTATTACTCTTCCCAATATTTTCGAGCAACTCCCGTTTGGAAATATCTGGTCATTCATCTTTTTCATTCTGCTGGCTCTGGCTGCACTGACCTCAACCATCTCTTTGCATGAAGTCGCTACAGCTTACGTCCACGAAGAATATCACATGACAAGAAAAAAAGCAGCCTGGATCGTATCTATAGGTGTCGCTATCATCGGTGCTCTTAGCTCATTATCTTTTGGTCTGCTTAAAGAATACACGATCGGCGGCCTGATCCTTTTCGACGCGTTAGATTATCTGACAGCCAAAATAATGATGCCTATCGGAGGTATGATGATCTGTATCTTTGTAGGACTCCGGATCGAGAAGAAAGTACTGAAAGAAGAATTGACAAACAAGGGAACAATTACTTTCTATTTCTTCAATACATACGCTTTCTTTATCAAATACATCGCCCCGGCAGCTATCGGACTTATTTTCCTGAACGAACTAGGCCTGATCAAGAAGATTACCGCTCTGTTTTGAAAAATAAACGCTATAAGTTACTTGTTTATTGGCAAGTAACTTATATCTTTGTAACAGAGTATTCATTTTATATAATACCTCAACTATGAACTGGCGAGATTTACTTTATTTTTCCAAAGGGGAACGTAGGGCCCTGACTCTCCTACTCTGTCTGATCTCTATATCCTGGATCATCTTATTTGTGACAGACAATAAACCGGACTATTTTGCCGATGAAAATAAAAAGGTTACAGAACCGGTTAAAACAACTTTAAATACAATTACAAAAGGCGCTGATACGGGAAAACGGCAAATACCCTCATCCGGTAGTAAAAACAATTCCTCCCGGAAGAAAAAAGAATTTCATCCGAAAGAAACTAAAAATACACTCGGAAGGAAACCTTTTCCTAAAACTGAAAAATATCCTGCCGGAACCATAGTCGAGCTAAATACAGCCGATACTACAATTCTAAAAAAAGTGCCCGGAATCGGAAGTACATTCGCCCGTCGGATTGTTAAATACAGAGAGTTGTTAGGTGGCTTCTACTCTGTCTCCCAGCTTCACGAAGTATATGGGATCGACGAAGAACGATACAATACGATGAAATCGTGGTTTTCGGCAGATCTGTCTTTAATCTGTCAATTAATTGTCAATAAAGTATCCATGAATGATTTGCAAAAACATCCTTACATCAACTACTGGCAGGCCCGCATCATCGGACAATTACGAAAGCAAAAAGGTAAACTGACCGGTTGGGAGAACTTTCAGCTCCTCGAAGAGTTCACCGATGCCGACCGGGAAAGGCTGACACCATACCTGTCGTTTGAATAAGCAAAGAAGTTTATATACATTTGTAAAAAAGAAAACTATGATTTACCTCAAACAAGTAAAACTGACCAATCCGACAGAAGTAGAAGGACCGGTAGAAGATTTGAAATACCCCTTCCGTGCGGCAGCCGTACGCTATATCGAATCGATTGTTTTCCGGAAACCGGTTACTTTCCTGGTCGGTGAAAACGGTGCAGGCAAATCGACCCTGCTGGAAGGCATCATGTTCAAGTATGAAGAACGGGATGAAAACAAACAAGGCATGTTGTACGACGGGAAAGAAGCTTGGAAATCCTATTCAAACGTTTTGCCGCAATGCATCCGGCTGATTGAAGAACGGAAACCTTTCGACCATTTCTTCTTCCGTGCCGAGTCTTTTTTTGATCATGCCGCAGAAATCGATGCCAAATCGATGAAAGACATATTAAATTATGGGCGTGATTATTCTTTAGGAGCCTACGGAGGACGGCGCTTACTGGAACAATCGCACGGGGAAAGCTTTCTCAGCACTTTCCTGAACTATGCCGGAAGAAACACCCTCTTTATCCTCGATGAACCGGAGGCAGCCCTTTCGCCTCAACGACAACTGGCATTATTGGTCAGGATCCATGAACTGGTGGCACAAGGTTGCCAATTGATCATCTCCACCCATTCGCCGATTATCATGGCTTATCCGGATGCAGATATTTATTCCATAGAAGAGGATGGAGCACATATAACTCCGTATGAGGAAACACAACATTATCAGTTAACGAAGTATTTTCTGACCCATACGGAGCAAATGCTTAAGGAACTCGGATTACGGTAAAATCATTTTTCCCAGGCATTCAATATTTCTGCCACATATACATTATGCAAATTGCCAGCCATCGCGCTGTACCATTTTTCATACAAAGCCGGATCGACAAAGCTATTCTTATCCATCTTTGTTACATAAAGCGTTTTGCATTCCAACGTCAGGCGGGATTCTTCAAAACAAGGATTTCCCAATTCTGTAAAATAAGGAGTCAACCCTGCCGCAGCGACTTTGTTTATATCGCGTCCGGATTTTGAACCGCATATTTTATGCGCAGCTTTATGCTCTTCACCCAGAAAAGAGAGTGTAAAACATCCCTTTTCATCGACAAATTCACGGGTATAACGCTCCGGACGAATGAATACGAATACAACCGGTTTATTCCAAAGGAAACCTACGCCACCCCAACTGGCCGTCATCATGTTAAACTTGTCTTTGTCACCGGCACTTACCAGCATCCACTCTTTACCGATAATCTCAATAAAATTATCCTTTATCAAAGCGGGTTCAATTGCTTTCATACTTTCTTATCTTTAATTTTTTTCAAAGATACAAAGAATATCATTTACCCGTACTCATCACACCGGAGTCGTTATCGGCATTGTTCAAACGTTTCTGACCAGCCTTATAGGTACGACCGAATGAGAAATTATAGGTTAAAGAGACAACGAACAAACGTGAGCTTTCCTTGATATACATCGCTTTCTTATAAGATGCATACTGGTTCCAGTTTTCCGTCTTTACTTTATAGTTATCAGAGAACGGGTTAATTGCTCCTACTCCCAACGACAGATTCTTATGATTGTAGCGCGCCATAAACATCTGAATATTTTCGCCACCTTCCAATGTCTCACCCCAGAACCAATTCCAGTTCGTATTCATCTGATACATCAGCATGAACTTCTTCCAGGTGAGAGAGGCTTGTGCTTCACAGTACCAGTTCGTATACCGATGAGAATAAGTATTCCCGTTACTGATATAATGATTCACACCGCCGGTAAATGAAAACTGCAGGATATCTTTGATCGGTCCGATACGGAACATAGCCGAACCTGTCAAACGCTGCCAGTTCTTTTGATTATCCCAGGTCTGAATGATCTTGTTCCCTTCCTGGTATTTTTCATCCATAATAGGATTAGGAAGATATTCATAGGCACCGTCTAAATTGGTATAAAAGATTCCTTTCTGATACTCATAAGTAAGAGCTAGGCGATAACGCATATAAGCTTCCAGTTGCGGGTTACCGCGTTGCAATTGCAAAGAATCGATCACCTGCTCGATTGCACTCAGATTTCCTAAAGAAGGAGACGAATTACCGACATAACCTCTCAAACGAATAAACGATTGTCCGGGCAAAGCATATTGCAATGTAAATCGCGGATTGAAGGTATAATATTGATAAGAATCATCTGTTCCATCCTGTTTGTAATAGGAACGTGACACACCAACCCCCAGAGTATAATCCAGTTTCCGGGCCTTTCCTTTAAACTCGCCATAAAGAAAACTTTCCGACTGATTCATACGGGTATTATAATCATGTCCGTTACGATACTCATTATTAGAAAATGACTGCGTATGACGGATTCCGGTACTCAAACGGTTCCCATTCCCCAACTTTTTCTCATAAATACCTTCACCGATCACTGAATATTTATTACCTGAAACCCGGTTATTAATATCCGTCAGCAAATCTTCACCGCGGCTTTCCTGATAAAAGCGATGAGAAGAAGTACGATTATAAGTTCCGACCACATTAAATACCAATGTCTGATCGTTTTTCAGATTACGCTGATAATATAAATCTAACGCAGGAACCTGATTATCTGAACTATTCAAATCGACCATATCCACATAGTCTGATAGATTTTCCTGATTGGATAAAATACCACGGTAATCCCAATGCGGTTGATGATTGTTCCAGTAGCGGAAGGTGGCATTGAACAAATACTTCTCCTGATCCTGTACACTATAATTCAGATTCAGATTATGCATGAACATACGGCCATGAGCAGGTTCACCTTCTTCTTTCCGGTGTAAAACCGTTCCGTCACCCAAATGGAATATCTCCTCATTATCTCTGGAAAGACCGTAAAATTCACGCGGACCGATCCGGTAAGAAGCACCAAATTCCGATTTCTTATGATTGATCTTTCCTGAAACCCGATGTTCTCCCCATAATACATTCACACCCTGGCTCATATCCACACTAAAACTTCCCCCTGTCTCCGGACGGCGAACGATATAATCGAGCACAACTTCCGCATTGCCATAACGCAATCCGGGATTGTCGTGATATTCAAGACGGATAATATCGGAAGGGAGCAATGCCTTGACTTCATCGAGCTCCACTTTTACACCGTTAATACGAAGTTGAACTTCCCCATTTCCCGGTATCTTGATTTCATTCGACAGCGGATTCACCTGTATCTTCGGCAGCATCAATTGTTGCAACAGATCCATCCCATTGGTAGAAGCCTTAACCTGCCGATCGGACGGGAAAACCAGTTTCCGGTCGGAACGACTGCTCGTATTCGAAGCACTGACCGTAACGCCGTCTAACGAAACCGATGCATTCTCCATCGGTATATCGCCCAATGTCACACTTTTATTAAATCCTTTCAAAGAGACATACTGTGTCTCATATCCCAGACTGGAAACAGCCAGCAAATAATCGCCTGATTTCACCTTATCCAAAGCAAAATTGCCCTTTTCATCGGTAGTTGTTCCGGTAATAAACATTGAATCCATTGTTTGCAGCACAACATTGGCAAACTCCAATGGTTCTTTGTTCTGACTATCCCTGACCAAACCTTTTATTCCTAAATTTTGAGCAAAAGCTCCCTGTACCATGCAGCCCAGCAGCATGATCCCGAATATAATCCGTCTCATAAGTTTATTATTTTTTATCTATTGCAGGGTGGCCTTTCCTGCCTTTCGTTTGTTTCTATTCATAAGACGATGCAAATCGAAAAAAGGTTACAGAATAAAAAAGAAAAAGACGTATATTTGAAGCAAAACGAATAAAATCAATGGATATATTAAATACCTGGATAAATAGCATCAACGACATTTTATGGTCGTATATATTAATAATCATGCTCTTAGGTTGCGCTGTATGGTTCACGTTCAAAACACGTTTCGTACAGTTCCGCATGATAAAGGAGATGATAAAATTACTTGGAGACTCCGCCGGAAAATCTAAAAACGGTGAAAAACACATCTCCTCTTTCCAGGCATTTGCCGTATCGTTAGCCAGCCGTGTAGGGACCGGTAATCTGGCAGGAGTAGCAACAGCTATCGCCGTAGGAGGTCCGGGGGCAGTTTTCTGGATGTGGATCATCGCTTTACTGGGTGCATCCAGTGCCTTTGTCGAATCAACACTGGCACAGTTATATAAAAGAAAAGGGAAAGACTCATTCATCGGCGGACCTGCTTATTATATGGAACGTGGGCTCGGATTACGCTGGATGGGCATACTTTTTGCCGTACTGATCTCCATTACTTTCGGATTTGCATTTAATTCCGTGCAAAGCAATACGATCTGCGCCGCCTGGGAAGGAGCCTTCGGATTCGACCACCGGATTCTTGGTGGCATATTAACCATACTTACCATCCTGATTATCTTCGGTGGTATTCAACGGATCGCCAAGGTTAGCAGTGTTATCGTTCCGGTAATGGCACTCGGTTACGTGGCTCTGGCTTTAGGTATCGTAGTCTTCAATATAACAGAACTACCGGCCGTCATCAAACTAATTGTCAGCAGTGCATTCGGATGGGAACAGGCTATCGGCGGAACTATCGGGGCAGCTCTGATGCAGGGAATTAAACGGGGATTATTCAGTAATGAAGCAGGTATGGGTTCTGCACCGAACGTTGCTGCCACCGCCCAGGTTTCTCACCCCGTAAAACAAGGACTGATACAAACATTGGGCGTTTTCACCGACACATTGATCATCTGTACCTGTACGGCATTTATTATTCTTTTCAGCGGGGCACCGCTCGACGGGAGCGTCAACGGCGTGCAACTCACCCAGCAAGCTCTGACCAATGAGATAGGGAGTATAGGAAGTATCTTTGTAGCTGTTGCCATCCTGCTTTTTGCCTTCAGCAGCATCATCGGCAATTATTACTATGGGGAGGCAAACATACGGTTCATTACCCGGAAGCGCAGTATCTTGCTTATCTACCGCCTCCTGGTCGGTGGAATGGTCATGTTCGGAGCTTTAGCCAGTCTCGATCTGGCATGGAGCCTGGCAGATATCACGATGGGAACGATGACTATCTGCAACCTAATTGCCATATCCTTACTCAGCCGCCAGGCATTCCTTCTGCTGAAAGACTATGTCGCACAAAAACGGAAAGGAATAAAAAGTCCGGTATTCGATAAAAACAGTATCCCGGAATTAAAAGACAAAGCGGAATGCTGGTAACAGGATCATTGATAGATCAGACTGAATAAACGTTCCGGCGCAAAGACTTCATTTGCGACTTCCTGAATGTTTTCAACCGTAAGGCTTTCGACCCGGGCAAAGACCTCCGGCAACGTATCATACCGGTTATAATGCAGGAAGCTTTTCCCCAATCCCAGGAAAAGCCCTTCCTTATTATCTCCGGAAACGCCCAACTGGCCGATCACCTGCTTCTTGGCTGCTGCCAGTTGTGTCGCAGACAATTTGTTGTCCCGTATTTTTTCCAGTTCTTTATGTACCAGACGTAAAGCCTTTTCCATATTCTTCGGGTCCGTTCCGAAATAAATACTGGCTAACCCTGTATCCGTATAAGATGTGACATTCGATTCGACGTTATAAACCAGTCCGTGTTTTTCCCGAAGCGATACATTCAGACGGTTATTCATACCCGGTCCACCCAGCATATTGTTCAGGAGGAACAACGGGATCCGCTTTTCGTCATGCAGGCTATAGGCACGGCTGCCGATCAGCACATGTGCCTGATGCGTATCCTTACTGATTTTCTTCACACAAGGCGTTATGGCATCAGGAGCGATCCGGTTACGCGGAGCTACCGGAAAGGCAATATCCGACAAAAGTCCTTCGGCCATCTTCACGATTTTATTGAAATCAACCCGTCCCATCGAAAAGAATACCATATTTTTCGGTGCATAAAAACGGCGCATGAAGGAACGTCCGGATTCAGAGTTAAATGTCAACAGGGAGGCCTCGTCGCCCAATATATTATGTCCTAAAGCGTGTCCGTCATAAAGCAGGTTTTCAAATTCATCGAAGATAAGTTCGGATGGGCTATCCTCATAGGAGTTTATTTCATCCAGGATCACATCGACCTCTTTTTCAATCTCTTGCTGTGGAAACTGGGAATGAAAGATCAGGTCTGTCAACAATTCAAATGCCCGCTGATAATGCTCTTCCATGAAGATGGAATAAACGAATGTCTCTTCTTTCGTCGTATAGGCATTCAGCTCGCCACCAACATTTTCCATCCGGTTCAGGATATGCCATGCTTTACGTTTTTCAGTACCTTTAAACATCATATGTTCCACGAAATGAGCCAGACCGAACTCATTCGCTTCTTCATCACGGGTTCCGGCATTCACGGCAAATCCACAGTACGAAACCGGCGATTCCATCGGCAAGTGTACCATACGAAGACCATTGGATAAAATATGTGAGAAGTAATGCATTGTTTTCTTTTTGCTTTATTGACCTGCAAAAATACAACAAATAAGAGCGATAGCATTGTCTACGATCAAAAAAATGATATCCCTGATAATTCATGAAAGTAATCGGGAAGCATTTTAAACACTTCCCGGATTCCTTTTTTATCGATTTTTTACATAATCTTATTTAGCCGGTTCCATAAATACTTCCAACATATTCCCCTGAGAAAGAATCTTTTGGGCAATCTCCTGTATCTGCTGCGAAGTCATACCGTCAAGCACTGACTTATTGGGTGTATGGCGATCCAAATTATGGAAATAAAAATCATCGACCACACGCAACCAATAACTGTTTTCTTTCAAATTTTCCGCATATTTCTTCTGCATATTTTCTTTCGTTTTATTAAAATCTTCGATACGAGGACCATCTTTCGCGATACTCTGAAGTTCTTCCCGTACAATTTTATTCATTAAATCAGCCTTTTCCGGATCCGTATCGAAATAGGTTTGCAAAGCCACCTCTCCTTTCGGAAAATAACCTAACTGTGAAGAAACACTGACACCATATGTGCCACCGGCTTCTTCCCTAACCTTTTCTACATAAACAATATCAAGTATTTGTTTCAAGGCTGTGAGCAATGTCATATTTTCGGGTGTAAAATCCAATTGTCCTGAATAAATGCCAACAATAGAAGCTTTGGGAGTCTCCATTGATCTGGCAAAACGTTTTTCCGTGATTCCCTTTTGCATATGAGCATATACCTCTTCCCTTCCTTTCGGTTCTTTACGCCCAAGAGAAGGTAAAGTTGCCAGATATTGCTCTATCAAAGGCTTGATAGCATCTGTATCTACATTTCCGACAAATGTGAAAATAAAATCGGATGCATCCGCATAACGTTCTTTATAAAGATCCATCATCCGGGCATAGCTTATATGATCAAAATCAGATAACTGTACACGCATTACACGGGGATTTCCATTATATAAATAAGTGCTCAACGTATCGCTGAACGAAACCATCGGATTGAGATTCAGATTAGTCAACTGCGATTTCATTCTTTCTTCAAATGAAGCATACGCATCATTATCTATGCGGGGTTTATTAAAATAGAGATAGATCAACTGGAACATCGTTTCAATATCCTGCGGCGAGGAAGAACCATCTACTTTTTCACAATCCGGACCGAGAGAAACATAAACATTCACCTTCTTTCCAGCGAGTTTTTTAGCTAAATCCGTTTTGCTGAAATTTCCAACACCACCCAGATTGATCGCACTATTTATCAACTTCTGATTCGCAATATCTCCATCGCCGAACATAGTCGTACCTCCCGGACTGGTAGCGGTCATTAATACCTGGTCATCTTTGAAATCTGTCTTTTTCAGTAACACCTTAATACCATTGGATAAAGTCAACTCCGTTACCCCCAACAACTCATTTTCCTTAGATGATACAATCTTGCCGGGAGCAGGCAGTCCCTCTACCAAAGGTTCATCAGAGACCGTTTCAACATAAGGCGTCAATTCCTCCTGACGTGCTTTTTTAAATACATCCAGCAATTCTTCTTCCGTGGGATATACAAGACCTTCTTTTTCCGGACCGGAAACAGATATAACAACATTTTTCTCACCGATTATATCCTGAATATATTGATTTACCTGCTCAAGAGTAATTGATGGTGCTATTTGATTGATCATAGCATATTCATTTTCTATACCTGAGATAGAACCCCCGTCTGTAAAATGGGTCACATATCTGTTTGAGTAAGTTCCGTTTTTCTGTTTATCCCGCTCTTTATAATTCGATTCATAGTTCTTCAACACATTCACCCGGGCACGTTCATATTCGGAAGCAGTAAACCCGTATTTATTCACCCGTTCTGTTTCGCGCGTAATGGCAGCAAGGGCATCTGTTACCTTTCCTTCTTTTGCAGCACAGAATACATTCCAGGCATCTTTTGTTTTCGCAACAAAGTAATTGCCATCATATCCCGAAGCCCCCAGGAACGGTGCATCCGGCTTTTGCAGGATCTCACGGAACCGTTCGTTCATCATCACACTAGAGACGTTTTTTATATAATCCATCACTATTCCGGCTGCTGATGCTTTTACCTCATCCGGAATCTGATCATGCTTAAAAAATAGGTACACATAAGGAATTGTCGCCTCTTTGTCCTGTGCAACCGAAACCAGCGGTTCTTCATTATCCGGAACCGGATACAGAATACGCTCTGCCGGATTTACAGGTTTAGGCACATCGGCAAACAGTGTCTTTAATTGAGCCTCAATCTGATCCGGATCAATATCACCCACAACAATAACTGCCTGCAAATCGGGACGATACCATTTTTTATAATAAGCACGTATCTCATCATGTTTAAAGTTATTGATCACATCAATACTTCCTATCGGCAGACGATTGGCATACTGACTACCCGGATACATCGCCGGAAGTTGTTGCTTCATCAAACGCATACCGGCGTTTCCGCTGGTACGCCATTCTTCACGTATTACACCACGCTCCTTATCAATTTCATCACCATCCAACGCAATACCATTAGACCAATCATGCAGCACCAGCAGACAGGAGTCGATAATACCCTGACGCGTAACAGGCGCATTCATAATCATATACACTGTTTTATCAAAACTAGTATAGGCATTCAGGTTCTCACCAAAGCGGACACCTACTGTTTCCAGATAGTTGGTCATCATTTTTCCGGGGAAATTTTTTGTTCCATTAAAAGCCATATGCTCCAGAAAGTGAGCTAATCCGGCTTGCGAATCTTCTTCCAATATTGAACCGACCTGTTGTGCAATGTAAAAATCTGCACGATCTTCCGGTAATTTATTCTGCCGGATATAGTAAGTAAGTCCGTTATCCAACTTCCCATATTTTACCTTCGGATCGACAGGAAGAGGTTGCAACTGTTGTGCACAAAGCTGTTGTAAAGCGAATACTGCCATAAACAGCCAACATAATGTTAGATTGAGTTTTTTCATGCGGTTATATTTTATGTTAATCAATGGCTCGAAAAGTACGAATAAAAATCGGTATATTATTCATAAGAGATTGATTTTATTCGTTTTTAGATTGTATAGATTGATTAAGCAGTTATTAGACTCTCATCAAACAGCCTATATTTGACATTCATTTCGACTTTAATTCCCTTCGTACTGAGATAATACCGGCAATTAAAATAGCAACAGCAGATATTATCGCACCTTTATCTCCTCTGGAAGACGAATCCATTATTAAATTATTGATACCTACACCCATATATATTAGTTCCAGGATCATTATAACACCCCAAAAATAGATTAATGGCGTTGCCTTATGCTTAAAAAAATCCAGAATCTTTCCCATCTTCAAATAATTTTGATATTCACTCTAATGTTTACTATTTTATGTTCGGAATTCTGTATAGAAAATCAAACTTACTCCTTCACAACAATACCTTCCGGCACAACAAACTTATCAGCCGGAACTACCGTGTTTTCATCTACTTGGGTGGCTGTTTCAACCATGACAACCATGCCGTTAGAAGCTGTTTCCGATTTTAAAGCCAGACCTTTCCATATCCAAACCGACATCTGTACAGTTTGTCCCATCTGAGTGATTTCCAACGCATATTTTTTACAGGGTTTTCCCGCAATTTCTTCTTTCCCTGTTTCTTTGATCTTGAATTTCTCTATTATATCCGGAGTCAATTGCAGATAGTTGATCGGTTGCTGCGGCAAGTTCATCCGCATGGCTGTCTTCATATCCAAATCGACATTGACGACAGAAGCTCCTTCTGAAATTGTACGTATATGCTTTTCAATACCGGCCACACCGCCAGTCTTCATAGCTATCTCAACAGCCTCCTTTTTCCCATAATCCTCAACATACCATGCACATTCGACTTTTTGTCCCATGGCTACCATGTCCTTCTTAATTATGGCAGATTTAATTCCATACTTCGCTTCCTGAGCACTCAACAGGGTTGTGGCAGAGAGCAACAATGCTGCAAATAAAATTTTCATTTTCATAACTTTATTAATTTATAGGTTCATAATATATTACCTCACCACCAAACCTGACAATCATCTTCATAAGTAAAAATCCTCTCTTCCTTTCCACGAGTATGGCTAAGAAGTAAAAGTAATGAATTTTCCGGCACATTATCCATCACAGGTTCCTGCTTTCACGGAAAATCCACAGTACGAAACCGACGATTCCATCGGCAAGTGTACCAAACGAAGACCATTGGATAAAATATGTGAGAAGTAATGCATTGTTTTCTTTTTGCTTTATTGACCCGCAAAAATACAACAAATAAAGAGATAGGGGAAGAATGAAGAAAAAATTCTACAATAATATCCTTATTAGTTTCAGCTGATAGTAAATACAAAACCATCATAGCCTATGTACACGTAATATTCATATCCTATGTATAAAGAATGACGGAAATGTATTCCACTATCATAATAAAGCTGAAAGAGACAGATAATCTAATCTGCAAAATGTAATTTACAAGTAATTATAAAGAAATTATTTCATAATCTAATAAATCTCTTTTATCTATATTTATTGTTGGCAATTTATTAACAAAATCCTTCAAGCCATACAAATTAAGAGTTCTATCATAATTGTATATAGACAGACCACATTTTACTGCTTTAGGAAGAGAAATAGAAACCCCATTTTCATCAATATCTGATGACTGCCTTGCATTAGAAAACATTTCTTTAATAAAATCTCTCTTTATTATTAATTCGTTAGATTCTTTCGTTTTAGTTCCATTGTATAACAAATAGAGTGTATTATTTTCCTTATCAATAAATTTAGAAAATAGTTCTTCCTTATAAAATCCTAGTTGGAAACAATTTTTAGGAGGTATTGGAAGTGTATCATTTGAGATTGTCATATTAATAATTTTCAAACCATAAACTTTACTTTTTTCATTAGCAATTTGTCGTATATACTCTTGTTTTTTTGATTCAGAAACAGGAGTTATATTCTTAAGATCAATCAATACTCTATCATCATTTTTCGTTACTAACGAAGTTATTAACATTGTAATCCCCTGTATATTTCGACGTAATACTTCAATATAAGGCTCTTGTACTTCCATTGGCTGCTCAATAGATCGCCCATAAAGATAATCACTAATATGTTGTTCTATATTTTTTTCCAATACAAAATTAGATACTGGCATTAGACCTTCAGACTCTATATCTATCATTCTATACGAATCAGGTGAAGCCATAGAAGACATCCAACTACTTAAATCTATATTAATTTGCGTCAAACCCTGTGGAGTTGAAAAAGTTGGGAAAGACAAATTCCCCCCTATTGCTTTGACAGACAAAGTAAAATTAGTTATTTTTTTCGACATTTTTGTCTCATCATAATAATGAAGTCCAATTCCTAAGTTTGCACTACCACTGACATCTTTCTTCGGTCCGTATGAAGCATTTATATCATTCTCAATATTTTTCTCTTTAGTTTCTACTAAATCGTTTGATGTATATATTCCAGAATAGATAGCAGAAACTCGTCCTCCTGTATAAAAGTCTTTTAAAACTAAAGCCCCATACTCTTTTACAAACTCTGCCATAGTTATTGAATACAATTCATTCCTAAACGAAGGATTCAAATAACCCAATTTAATCATATTCAAAGCATTTGAACTTGTCTCTAAATTATATTTTTTACCGAGAACCTCTGCACTAAATTCACCATATACCCTATTTGTTTCATTAGCAACATCTTTTCCATATATATTTTCGATAGTACCTTTATTTCCAATAGAAAATAATTTTAAATTTAGACTTACACCATGAGTTACTTTTTCAGAATCCTTTGATTTATGGGAATATCTATCAAAATTTGCATAAGAAAAGACATTTGATGTTTGAATTCCAAGATTTCTTTCTTTAACATAAAAATCATCATACTCTTCTTTTAATTTTTTTATATTAACAATAGGAATTCCTACGTTCTGAGCAGTTCCCAATGGAAAATATTGTAGCTTATATGTACAACCCAAGAACTCCTCATTGGAGGACGTAGCAAATGGCATTACAGCACCTTTTGTTTTATTACGCAAAGGAAATTCTAATGGGAATTTAGGATCTCTTTCTTTCAAAACTACTTCTTCATAAGTAGTAACATTTTTTGATTTAATAGAATACTTTATCTATCTCATCCTCTATTGTACAAGAGAAAGCTAAAGCCCCTAAAAGGGAAAAAATAATTGTTCTTTTCATAACTATATCAATTTAATTAGATTCAATGTATCACAATCCTGCTCACTATTTATATTCCTTTTCAATATCAATTTTTTTCCATCATTACTAACAACCCACCAATAACCTGTTAAAATATTATTATATCCACCTTCAATAAGTATTATTTTAGAATCAATTTTATATTTTAATGTTGTTTTATAGGAAAATGGAAGCTCCGGAATAAACTTATCTATATAATATTCTCCTGAATTTTCTGTTTCAAAAACTATGTTTATATTATATACTATCTCCTCTGGATTACTTAATGTTAACTCTCCTGACCAAGATGTTTGATTCAAGATTAGGTTGAACGACTCTTTATCATCTTCTGCACAAGAGACTAATGACAGACACAAAAAGAAAAGATAATAAATATTTTTCATAAATAAAAAATTTATAATATAACAAACTTACCATACAAACAAACACCAGTCGCATCAGTAAAATAAACCATGTATACTCCCGACTCTTCTCCGCTTAAGTCAATATCAACCGAAGAAGTTTGAGGAGAAATAACTTGTTGATGAACCTGTCTGCCATCCGAAGTGACAATAGAAATATTGACACTTCTCAATAACATAAGAAAATCAACGTGGATTACATTATTATCCAGATTAACCGTGAGACAAGAGGGATCCAAGCGGATGGAACGTACTCCACCTGAATTTTTCTTCGCATTCTGAAGTTTTACCGCATCTGCTTTCACAAAAAAAGTCGTGCTACAAATCATTGCAAGGGTTAGCATGAAACTAATCATTCTTGTTCTCATAACTATTATCATTTAAAGTGACACCATAAAATTAATAAAATACACATGAATATAGCTCCTATATTAACATCTATTTAATTGATATGTTAATTCAACAATCAGCTGATAATAAACACAATACAAGAAACAGTTTTAAGAAAAATCAATATTTCCCCTCCAATGATTAATATTTAGCAAATGCAGGTCGATATGTTAACGAATTCACCTCTTATTTCTCAACTTCTCTTCAATGAAAGCTACAATATCAGCGGCATCAGGAGCCTGCAGTTTTTTTCGTATACTAGTCTTTCTGGCACGGACCGTATTAATTTGTTGTTTCATTATACAGGCTATTTCAGTAGTATCCATATTAACTTTCAATAAACAACAAAGCTGTATTTCCCGCTCATTCAAAATATCAGTATAAGCAGTCTGCACTTTTTCAGCAAAACCATCATACAGTATATTGATTGACACATAAAAATCTTTCCAATTCACGTCATTTGAACGTTGCTCTCCATAAAACAAACTATTAAACTTTTCAAGAAAGGTTTGATCTTTGTCCGATTTCTCATTGAGCTGGGACAAAACCTTCGTTATATTTAACTGCATGAGCAATGCTTTTTTTATCATTTTGTTCTTTTCTTCATTAGAAGAACTAGATAATATAACTTGCTTATTGACATCACCGTGACTTTGATTTTCTTTTTCCATTTTTCGTAAGGTATCTACTGTTTCTTCCGCATTCGATAAATCCTGCTTTTTCTTCCATCTTTTCCCAATAATTACAACACTAAGAATAAGTCCCCCCAACAAAACAACTCCGACAATTATTACAACTGCATAATATTGTACTATATGTAATTTTTCATTCTCTTCCTGATACTTTAGATAATTATAGATTTGTTCCGTTTCTGCTAACGAACTTTTCCGCTGAAGCTGATAAACAGAATCGACGCAAGTAACATATCGTTTCTGATTCAAAAATGCTGCTTCAAAATTTTTATTTGAAACTTCCATTTCTGCTAAAGCCGAATAATAAATAGCCTGCAAGCCTATATCATCTGATATTTTCACTCTGGATTTTACATCGTCCAATAAAAAAAGCGCAGAATCAGTCTCATTCAAATATGCATGAATTTCAGCCAAAGTAATCTTTCGAGTTATCATCCAACTGCTATCACTATCTAAAGATAAAGATTGTTGCAAATAACATTTCGATTTCAAATACAGGCTATCTTCTTTCAAATAAACCCCTATATCATTATATATAGCCGCCATTTCTATCGTATCTTTCTGTTCGCGGGCAATATCTAATGCCTTCTCCAAATAAAAATAAGCACTGTCCCGATTTCCGTTTATTCCATATTCAGAGCCTATCGAATGCAATAAGGTTCCAGTATATTTCTCGCCGGAAGTTTGATCGTAAATAGCATACGACTTTTTATAAGCATCCAGCGATTTATCAAAAGCATACTGCTTATCATGTAACTCTCCCAAATAATAATTTGCCATCATTCCTAACAGAGGGTCTGGTATCTCCCCCGCATATTCCGCAGCTTTCAGAAAGTATAATCCGGCTTCAAATAGCTTTCCGACCTCTTCATAGACACGGCCCGCATAATAATTCGACCAGCCTTTTTGAGAAGCATTACCGTGTTTTTTGTAGTATACCAATGATTTCAAAATAAGAGTGGTATCACGGGATAAATCCATATAACATTTATCCTTCGCCTTCGTATACATCAATTGATAAGCGGCAAAGTCTGCCTGATTCAATGTTTCCGGATGAGGAAAAGACGATAAAAGTTCCAAAGCACGATCCGGGTCATTCTCCATCAGAGAATCTGCCTGTTGTAATACTTTATCGAGTAGCCCTGAATGACAAGACAAAAGGCCAATCACAATAATAATAAGGTTAACTTGCTTAAACGGTTTCATATTCAGAGCATTTAGATCAACTATTCTCGTTATGTGGCAAATATAAGATTTTATATTACATTATATGTGGATAAAATCAATTTCTTTCGCGGAATTTCAAGGCTTCTCTCTCAGCTATTAAAATAAACGCATAATAGTTTTGAAGAAAGCAAAATTTTCTTGCAACACAGTAGTTTTATCCTTATCTTCGCCTTTCAAAGTTATTACCTCATTACCAACCGTTTAGCTCATTCTATTCTTTGAAACAATCGTATCATTTCAGCGGCCGATAATTATCAGCCAATCGGTCGATAATTATGAGCCGATCGGTTGACAATTGTCGGCCAATCGGTTGATGGTTATCAACCATTGATTAGTCGCCGTAGTAATTCTATTTAGTACCTATAGTAAATTAAAAAACATCAGGTAGTATTTTATATTTGTTCGGGAACAACCAAACGGTTTCTTAACCCTCCCTATACACACCATACATCATTCCAATAAAATAATTCATATCTTTGCCGGAAAAGTTTACAAAACAAGTCGTATGGGAATAGGTAAATGGATTGGCGGTATTATCGGATTTATGGCTTTAGGTCCTCTGGGGGCTTTGGCCGGCATCGTATTCGGTTCTTTGTTTGATGAAGGAATCGATCAGGCGGGACAGGCATACGGCGGAAGGGGTTATGAAAATGAACCCTCACCGGAAGACAGATATATGGGTCAGCGGAACAGTTTCCTTTTCTCCATGCTCGTCATGGCATCGTACGTCATCAAAGCTGACGGGCGGATCATGCACAGTGAAATGGAGTTCGTACGCCAGTTTCTCAGAAGAAATTTCGGAGAAACGGCCGTATCCCAAGGAGAAGATATTTTGCTGAAACTTTTTGAACAACAAAAACGTATGGACCATGAAAACCCGATGGCTTTCAAAAATACCATCCGGGAATGCGGGACACAGATTGCCTATAGCATGAGCTACGAAGAACGCCTTCAACTCCTGGCTTTTCTAGTCCAAATCGCTCAAAGCGACGGACATGTATGCACAAATGAGATAGAGGCCCTCAAAGAAGTGGCCTTATCCATGGGTTTGTCAGACAAAGAGGTCGAATCGATACTAAACCTGGAAACAAATACACTGGAAGACGCCTATAAGGTTCTTGAAATAACTCCGGAGGCAACCAATGAAGAGGTGCGTGCCGCTTACCGCCGACTTGCTTTAAAACACCATCCGGACAAAGTAGCTGCCTTAGGAGAAGATATCTACAGAGCAGCTAATGAGAAATTCCAACGTATCAACGACGCCAAAGCGAAAATTTATAAAACACGGGGGATGAATTGATTTTTTTAATCGTATTTTTGCAAACTGTTAGAGATAATTGTATAAATAATAAAGTAGCTATGTCACACGAAGCAATCGCGAGCATCCTGCAACAGGAAGCTGAAGCAGTCCTGAATATCCCGGTAACCGCCGGCTATGAAGATGCAGTAACTCTTATTGTTAAATATGTCCATGATCTTGGGGGAAAACTGATCACCAGCGGAATGGGGAAAGCCGGCCAGATCGCGATGAATATTGCTACCACATTCAGTTCAACCGGTACGCCAGCCTTCTTCCTGCATCCCAGCGAAGCACAACATGGCGATCTGGGTATCGTACGCGACAATGATATCATGCTTCTGATCTCCAATTCCGGAAAAACCCGCGAATTGCTGGAACTCGTCGACCTGACCCGCGGATTAGTGCCCGATATGAAATTTATCGTTATTACCAGCAATCCGGAAAGCTCACTTGCTAAGGATGCCGACGTATGCCTGCTTACCGGAGCGCCGAGCGAAGTTTGTCCGTTGGGCCTTACACCGACCACATCGACAACAGTAATGACCGTTATCGGTGATATCCTGGTCGTAGGTACGATGAAAAGGATCAATTTCAACAATAAAGACTATGCCAAACGGCATCACGGCGGCTATCTCGGATCGAAAAGCCGTGAACAGAGCAAAAACGAATAGACTATAAACAAACCATTCTATATGAGAAAAGTTATTGGCATCGGAGAAACCATTCTCGACATTATCTTTAAGAACGACCAGCCTCATACAGCCGTACCGGGCGGTTCGGTCTTCAACGGATTGGTGTCGCTGGGGCGGCTGAACGTTCCGGTTTCTTTCATCAGCGAGGTAGGTAACGACCGCGTAGGCGATATCATCCGTAAATTTATGGAAGAGAATCATATCTCTACGGAACTGGTAGACCGTTTCCCCGATGGGAAAAGTCCTATATCGCTGGCTTTCCTCGACGATGATAACAATGCCAATTACACCTTTTACAAAGATTACCCCAAGCAACGGTTGGAAGTGTCGATGCCGGTCATCAATCAGGATGATATCCTTATATTCGGTTCCTATTATTCTTTGAATCCGGCCCTGCGGGAACGGACGATCGAATTTCTGGAATACGCCAAAGAACGGAAAGCGATCATTTATTATGATCCGAATTTCCGGAAAGCACATGCGCACGAAGCGATATACCTCACTCCCACCATCCTCGAGAACCTGGAATATGCAGATATCGTACGCGGGTCGGACGAGGACTTCTTCAATATCTTCGGAAAGACAGACGTAGACCGGGTCTATTCCGATCATATCAAATTCTATTGTGAACGGTTTATCTCCACGCACGGAGCGAACGGCGTCAACCTCTACACAGGCAAATTATCCGAACATTTCGATACGGATGCGATCAATCCGGTCAGCACCATCGGAGCAGGCGACAATTTCAATGCCGGCATCATCTACGGATTACTGAAATATAATATCGGATATCATGATCTTCCTAGCTTAAGCAAAGAAACATGGAAAAAGATTATCCGCTGCGGCATGGATCTCGCGTCTGAAGTATGCCAAAGCTATGATAATTACATTTCTAAAGAATTCGCGGCTTCATACCGCAAGTAGTCTTAAATATCATTAACTCCCGTACGATAAAGATCAGGATTTATTATCTTTGTGATGTATGTATGCTAGAAAAACAATGTTAGTAAAGATTTTTTCTCTGTTTGCTTGTGTCACTCTATTTATGGGTTGTTCCTCCAACAATCCTGAAATACGGGCGATATGCCTGCGCGATGATATAGGGAATTATATACTGAAATGGGAAACGGAACCTCAAATAGAAGGTATACTCAAGATGTATGTCTCCGACAATCCCGAAACATTCAACAGATCTCTCCCTGCAGGATACGCCAACATAAAAGACGGGGTTACTACCTATATCACGAACGACAACATGTCGCGTAAATATTTCCTGCTGTCTTTCAATGATAAATATTTTAAAACGATCGGTGCCCGTTCCGTTACGATGGACAGCATACAGAACGTACGCGAGATAGGAGGCTACGGGACGAGCCATAACCATAAAACGACCCGTTGGGGGAAGGTTTTCCGTTCCGGACAACTCAGTTCGCTGAGCGAATGGGATTCGATCCGCCTGAACAATTTGCATATCAAAACGGTTATAGACCTGCGCGGAAATGATGAGCTGGCTGCCAGTCCGCTACGTTATTCAAAGGCAAACATTATACATATCCCTATTCCTATCAAGAATATGGACAATGTTACCGCCCGGATACAGGAAGACCGGATGCGTAAAGGTGACGGCCTGCTGTTCATGCAGGATACTTATCTGCAATACGTAACCGATTACAGCGATCAATTTGCCAAAGCGCTCAATGTTTTCCTGGAAGAGGATAATTATCCGATCCTGGTGAACTGTTCGATGGGAAAAGATCGTACAGGCTATCTGACGGCCATGTTACTTTTCGCCCTCGGCATACCGGAAGATACTGTTGTAAGAGATTACATGGCTTCCAACGAAAATATCAATATCGGACACCTGGCCTATATGGCGCGCGATCTGAGCACGAATGCACAGGAAACGATCACCACGCTGGTCACTGTCAATGAAGGGTTGATCGATTTGGTCCTGAAACGGATCAGGAAAGATTACGGTTCGGTAGACAAATATCTGTCAAAAGGGTTAGGACTGACAGAAAAGAAACGGGACACGTTAAAAGATATTTTGTTATATTAATGTGAATCCGAATTATTTATCTACCTTTGTACCCTCTGAATTTATTATATATACATATATCACATTTTGAAAACATTTGAAGAATTAGGAGTTGCCGCCCCCATATTGAAGGCAATCCAGGAAATGGGTTACGAATCGCCCATGCCGGTACAGGAAGAAGTGATTCCTTTCTTGCTGGGAGAAGACAACGACGTAATTGCATTGGCACAAACAGGAACAGGAAAAACAGCCGCTTTCGGTCTGCCCATCCTGCAGAAGATCGATGTGACAAGATATCAGCCTCAAGCACTCATACTTTGTCCCACCAGGGAGCTTTGTCTGCAAATTGCCGACGACCTGAACGATTACTCCAAATACATCGACAACCTGAAGGTACTGCCGGTATATGGAGGTTCAAGCATTGAAAGTCAGATCAAGACACTGAAACGCGGTGTACACGTAGTTGTGGCTACACCGGGTCGTCTGCTCGACCTGATGAATCGCAAGACTGTCGATCTGGGTACGATCAAAAACGTCATTATGGACGAAGCAGACGAAATGCTGAACATGGGATTCACCGACAGTATCAACGCGATTCTGGCTGAAGTCCCGCCTGCACGTAACATGTTACTTTTCTCCGCTACCATGCCGCAGGGCATCGCCAGCATCATGAAGAAGTACATGAAGAACCCGAAAGAAATCGTTATCGGGAACAAGAACGAAGGAAACAAGAATATCAAGGATATTTATTATATGGTTCGTGCACAGGATAAATACCTGGCACTGAAACGTATTGCCGACTATTATCCGAATATCTACGGTATCGTCTTCTGCCGTACCCGTAAGGAAACACAGGAGATTGCCGACAAGCTGATACAGGATGGCTACAACGCAGACTCGCTGCACGGCGAATTGAGCCAGGCACAGCGTGACTACGTGATGCAGAAATTCCGTGTTAAAAATATCCAGCTGTTAGTTGCTACCGACGTAGCTGCCCGCGGACTGGACGTGGACGATCTGACACACGTAATCAACTACGGTTTGCCTGATGAAGTAGAATCGTATACACACCGCCGCGGACGTACGGGACGTGCCGGTAAGACAGGTATTTCTATTTCTATCTGCCACGTAAAGGAAAAAGGAAAAATCCGCCTGATCGAAAATATCATCAAGAAAAAATTTGAGAAAGGTGTAATGCCCAGCGGGCACGATATCTGTGAAAAGCAGCTTTTCAACCTCGTAGACCAGATCGAAAAAGTAAAGGTAGACGAAGAAGAGATTGCCACACTGATGCCGCAGATTTACCGTAAACTGGAATGGCTGGACAAAGAAGATATTATCAAACGTGTTGTTTCTCTGGAATTCAACCGTATGATCGACTACTACAAAGATGCTGACGAAATTCAGGAAGTAGACGAACGCTCAGCCCGCAGCGAACGTACAGAACGCGGAGAACGCCGTAGTCATACGGCAGAAGAAGGATTCTCCCGCTTCTTCCTCAACTTCGGTAAAACTGACGGTCTTTATCCGAACCAGTTGATCGAACTGGTCAACAAATGTGTTCCAGGCAAGGTGAGAATCGGAAAGATCGACCTGCGCGACAGTTTCTCATTCTTCGAAGTAGAGGAAGGCGAATCACAGCGTGTCATGGACAACATGAACGGTTTTGAGATAGACGGCAAACGAATCTCCGTAGAACCGGCCCAGGGTAAAGGCGAAGGCAGCAGCAGAGGCAGTCGCGGAGGTTTCGGCCGTGGCGGAGGCAATGGTGGTTCCAGAGGCGGTTATAAAGGTGGCGGAGGCTACAAAGGTAAACGCGAAGGCGGTTTCAGCGGTAGTACGAGCGACAGACGTAACAGTGAAAAACCCTGGAGGCGCGATACTTCAGACCGTACTGCACGGAAGAAAAGATATTAACCTTCATACATAAAAGCAAAAGGGCGGAACCGTTATCGATTCCGCCCTTTTTTATTTCAGATCAACCATTCTGTAACACGTCTTCCTTTGCCGGAGCATCCGGTTCCGGGGTAGATGACGGATTGAACGGATTGAAGTAGTAAATACCCAATGTATTCAGATATTCCAGGAAATACGGCAACTTCTTCATGAACAAACTGCATTCCTTTTCTTTGGCAGGTGTCCAACCGTCTTCCGCCACCGCTACCAAACGAGGGAAAGTCATAAAGTCAAGACGTTTCGGGTCTGCTACACGTTCTGTCCATAAAGAGAACTGCAACCCCATTACCTGATCCTCATAATCTTTTGTCAGGTGGATAATAGGTTCGGGAAAACGGTAAATATCCTCGATCGTATTATAACCGTTCCACAAACGGCCGACATTGTGTTCTCCGTATTGAACGAAATCCGCATAGAAAGGACGGCGCGGAGTCATTATCACCTGGTAGCCATTCTCCAGAGCCTTTACCAACTGGTGTTTACGGTCATGGCGCCACCACATAACTACTGCTTTACCCGGAGAAACACCGGCATCGATGATTTCGTCCCAACCGATCATTTTCTTTCCTTTGGAGGCTACGATATCGGCAGCACGGTTCACGAAATAATGTTCCAGACCTGTTTCATTCTGTAACTTTTTATCTTTGATGAATTGCTGGATTTCCGGATCGGTAAACCAACTTTGGTTTCCATAATGAACCTCATCTCCACCGATATGGATATAAGGAGAAGGGAATAAAGAGACGATTTCATCGAGCACATCACTGATGAACTGGTAAGTTGTTTCCTTACAGGGATGGAATGTGAAACCATCCCATTTGCCTTCTCCGCCACCGGATAATTCAGGATATGAACGGCTGACGGCTGTCGCATGTCCGGGCATATCGAATTCAGGAACCACCATAATATGACGTTCTGCCGCATAGGCAACGATCTCCCTGATCTCTTCCTGCGTATAGAATTTCGCGGGTGCATTCGGGTCATGCCAGTTACCGATAGCACCGACAGAAGTCAGTTTCGGATATTTCTTGATCTCGATACGCCAACCCGGCTCATCGGTCAGGTGCCAGTGGAAGACATTCATACGGAGGGAAGCCATGATATCCAGATACTGTTTAACCTTTTCCTTTCCGAAGAAATGACGGCTTTCATCCAGCATAAAGCCTCTCCAGCCATAACGCGGCTGATCGACGATCTTACAGGATCTCACCGTTCCTTTGCCGAAACGGGCCAGTTGTTTCAATGCTTCTTTTGCATAAAACAAACCGGATTCGGAAGAGGCTTCCAATAAAACAGATTCGGGGGTGACAGTCAGTGTATAAGCCTCGTCTGCCATACGTAGTTTTTCGTCCAGAACCAACCGGATGGTTCCCTGCGAAGGAGTGCCCGACAGTTCGGAACCTTTTAGTTCGGACGGTAGTTTTTTAGCCAATCGATCGGCATATCCGCCATTTCCGGTGATCTGGGATGCCGCACCGATCGTAAAAGAACCTTTCCCACCCAACACCTTGGCTGGAGTGGGAAACAAAGTGAGTTGAGCCAATGTCGGCAAGGTCAGAAATACCAGCAATACAGCAATAGAAAATAGTTTTCTCATGGGACTATAATTGTTATGTTATCGTACACACTTTAGATTTGGGCAAATATATAGATTTATTCCGATACAGTTTGTATCTTTAACCACTAAATCAAATGACAAACACATGAACAGATTGTTTATCCTTACTCTTACACTTATCTGCCACTGTTTCATTACGACTGCGCAGGAGATAGAATACGCTCGACCTGTCAACACACCGGAGAGCTGCACAAGTATTATGGTCGGTAAAAAGGCCTCGACAGACGGCTCGGTAATGACCAGCCACACATGCGACGGTAACTACCGCACCTGGATGGATATCGTTCCGGCTGCCACCTACGACCGCGACACGACAGTTGCCATCTACAACGGACGGATGCACACCGAATATCCGAACGACCAGACGAATGTGGAACTGAAAGGGACCATTCCCCAGGCACGTTCCACGTTTCAGTTCCTGAACACCTCCTACCCTTGCCTGAACGAAAAACAACTGGGAATCGGGGAAACTACGATCTCCGGACGGAAAGAACTGGAGAACAAGAACGGCATGTTCATGATCGAAGAGCTGGAAAAGATCGTCCTGCAACGTTGCTCGACCGCCCGTGATGCTATCCGCCTGATTGGCAAGCTAGTAAAAGAATTCGGTTACGGTGATTCCGGCGAATGTCTGACTATCGCCGATCCGAATGAGGTATGGATATTCGAAATATTCGGAGAAGGTCCGGATAAGATCGGCGGTGTATGGGCGGCAGTACGTATTCCGGACGACCATGTCAGTGTTTCGGCAAATATATCCCGTATCTCTACACTCGATTTGAAGGATAAAGATAATTATATGGCCTCGGATAATGTGTTCGATGTAGCTAAGAAGATGAAGTTATGGGATGGAAAAGAGCCGTTCCGCTTCTGGAAGGCTTACAGCGGCGGAAATTATTTCGGCGAACTGAAATCTTTCAGCCTGCGCGAGTTTTTTATCCTGAACAGCCTCGCTCCTTCCCTGAAACTGGCTTACGATTCAGAAGAACTTCCGTTGAGCGTCAAGCCGGATAAACCGGTTGCTGTTACCGATGTAATGGCGCTTTTACGTGCAACTTACGAAGGTACGGACTGGGATACGACAAAGAATCTGAAAATCCTCGCCAAGAAGAAGGACAGTACTGAAAAAGATTCCGTGACGAGTCCGGCAGCTAATCCCTGGATGACGACGGATATGATCAATATGCTGAATGCCGTCAAAGGCGGCACAGTGGACCGCAACCGCCTGGTAGCCGTTCCTCAATGTTCTTATTCGCATGTGATCCAGTTACGCAACTGGCTACCCGATGCAGTCGGCGGTGTTGCCTGGTTCTCTTTCGATAATCCGGGACAAAGTCCGCGTATCCCTATTTTCTCCGGTTCCACCGCACTTCCGCCCAGCTTCGGTATCTGCGGGCAGCACCGTCACCGGAAAGATGCAGCCATCTGGTCGTTCCGCGAAGCAAACAAATTAGCTACCGTACGTTGGGGACTGACCAAAGAGAAAATACAAACTGCCATCACTCATTTTGAAGAGAAAGGACAGCGGGAACTGCCTTTTGTCGAAAGCCAGTATAAAGAGATACAGCAGGCGAAAGGTAACGAAGCAGCTAACGCCTTTCTGACAGGATACACCTCAGATTTCGCCGGGGCAACCATGCAGCGCTGGCAGGAAATGGCAGACGAATTCTGGAAGATGTTCGCAAGAGGGTTTTAAGAACTGAATTATTATAACATAAACAACATATCATATGAAAGCATTATTTATCTCCTGTGCCTTGCTGCTTTCCGCATTCAGCACGTTTGCACAAGGTTATCAGTTTACCGAAGTGGTAACCGTTCCGGCTACCCCGGTAAAAAACCAGGCTGCCACCGGTACTTGCTGGTGTTTTGCAACCACCTCTTTTATGGAATCCGAATTATTACGCATGGGAAAAGGCGAATACGACCTTTCCGAAATGTTTATCGTGCGTCAGAAATATATGAACCAGTTACAAGATAACTATCTGCGCCGCGGAGAGGGAAACATCGGGCAAGGCAGCCTGTCCCATACCTTCAAGAACGCATACCGCCAGGTAGGAATCGTTCCCGAAGAGGTTTACAAAGGGATCAACTACGACTCTGAACGTCATAACCACAGTGAAATGGTTCAATACATGGAGGCTATTGCTAATGTTGCAGTCAAGAATAAGAAACGCAGCCCGGAATACGACAAACTGATCCGGAACCTGTTCGACACCTATCTGGGAGAACTGCCTGCCAAATTCACTTACAAAGGGAAAGAATATACTCCCAAATCGTTCTCCGAATCTCTGGGATTAAATATGGATGACTACATCGAACTAACCAGTTTCACACATCATCCGTATTACGTAAAATTCGATGTGGAAGTACCTGACAACTGGGAACATCAACTCATGTACAACCTGCCTCTCGACGAAATGATCGAGACAGTCGATTATGCTTTAAACAACGGTTTCACCGTATGTTGGGACGGTGATGTCAGTGAAAAAGGCTTCTCTTTCAAAAATGGCGTAGCCATCAACCCGGAAGTGAAGAAGGTAGAAGACTTCTCCAATACCGACCGTGCCCGTTTCGAGAAGATGGATGAAAAGGAACGTCTGGAAGAAGTGTATAAATTCGAACAGCCATATCCGGAAGTCAAAGTAACTCCCGAAGTCCGTCAGCAGGGTTTCGAAGCATTCGTTACTACTGATGACCATCTGATGCACCTGACCGGCATTACCAAAGACCAGAACGGAACCAAATATTACATCACAAAGAATTCCTGGGGTACAGACCGTAATAAATTCGGCGGCTATCTGAATATGTCTGAAAGCTTCGTCCGTGCCAAAACCATTTATATCATGTTGCACAAGGACGCAATCCCGAAAGCGATCAAAGCAAAATTAAGTTTATAAGGAGATACATTCATAGGGTTTATATTCCTTATCTATCAAAAAAAGACAGGTGGATGCATTTATCAGATATGCATTCACCTGTCTTTTTAAAGGATTACATCGTTTTAAACCTATATTCTGTTATATGGCTATATTTATTTGAACTATCTATCAAAACAGAAGGGAAAGCAGGTTGATTCGGAGCATCCGGATACCCTTGTGTTTCGATAGCAATCCCAGCACTTGCATAATAGGGGGTTCCGTCTTTCCCTATATCCGTTCCATCCATAAAATAGCCGTTATACACCTGTACTGAGGGTTGATCAGTGTATATTTCAAGAATTCGACCGGAGGTTTCATCAGACAAACCGGCGGCGAAGTTCAATTCCCCACCTTCCCTCCTATCCAAAGCATATGCCAAAGAGAAACCTTTCCCCTTTTGTATCTGCGAATGTTCCTCTGCCAAAGACGAGGCAATGGTTCGAGGCGAACGGAAATCGAGCAGAGTGCCGTCTACAGGCAGCAAGCTTCCCGTAGGAATCAATTCCCCGTCACAAGCGATAATGGCAGATGCATTCAGGGTTAAATTATGGGATAAGACATTCTTCTTCACTTCAGGACCGGAGGATGATTGCAGGTTGAAGAAAGCATGATTTGTCAGGTTAACAGGAGTCGGCCGGTCGGTCGTTGCTTCGCATTCCATACGCAAACAGTTATTATTTTGTAAAAGGTAAGTAACCTTTACTTGCAGATTACCCGGATACCCCTCTTCCCCGCTTTGTGAATAAATGGAGAACTCGACAGCTTCCTCGCCGACAGGAGTAAGAAATGAACGGGATTTCCAGAAACGATTGTGAAAAGCATCGATTCCACCGTGCAAATGATTACGGACAGGCTTGCCATAGGCATCGTTGGAAGCCAACAGATACTCCTGATCTCCCAACCGGAAACAAGCATTGCTAATCCTTCCGCAAACACGGCCGACAATCGCTCCATGATACTGTTCACCTGCCATCCGGTAACCGTCGAGAGTATCGAAACCGAGTACAATATCCCCCATGCAACCGTTACGATCAGGTGCCCACATACTTACCCAACGGGCACCGTAATTCGTGAACTGGGCTACGAGTCCGTTTTGATTTTGCAAAGTAATCAAACCTGGTAAGGATTGCCCTGCTTCCTTAAATGCCGATGGCGACAATATTTCCATCTATTTTCCTCTTTTTTATTCAATAAATACCCAATCTTTAATATGATATCTTTTTCCTTTATAATTCCCGGAACGCTTCACTCTACCTTTACCTTTCTCTATCCACAATGAAAGAAGATTATATTCACCTTTCCTGTAATTATAACTTACACCATCATCTTCAAACAAAGTTACATTTTTTTTTGTATTCCCATATACATTACAAACAATATTAAAAACAGTAGATTCAGTAATATATTGAACAGGATCAGCCAGCGGCAGAATAGTACCATCCTTTACAAATAAGGGCATTTCATCGAATTCCACAGTTATTTCATATTCACGCCCACCCTCATATTTTTTATTGGTATTATAATTATACCAGTTACCTTCCGGCAAATATACAATTCGTTTATCCGAATTATCAAACAGGGGGGTTACCAATAAATTCGCTCCCATCATATATTGATCGGAAATAGTCTGCGCCTTCTTATCTGACGGATAATCCATAACCAAAGGACGAAACGGAGGAATTCCCTTCTCATAATAAGTAGAAAAAGCATCATACAGATAAGGGATCAACTGCATACGGATATTAATCAACTGGCGTGTATAGTCCTCCATCTTTTCCTGATCTGCAAGAAATTCGTTCCGGTTATTTTTATCTTTATCATACTGGAGCCAGGGGGGATTTTGCAGGAACCAGCTGTTCACCACTGCCTGAGGAGATAAAAGTACGGTTTGGAGCCGATGAAAAAACTCATATTCGGAACCTGATTGCCGTACTTCTGGCGACCATAAGAGACCTCCGAATGCAGAATTACATAACATCTGTACATAATCCCTATGACCATATATATCACTATATAGCGTTGCCGGTATGGAAGAAACAAACAATCCCGATGCACGATAATCCTGATATGTGCGTTTATTCTCTTTTTTATACATTTCATTCAGCGTATTCAGATATAATGCCCCAAAAAGCTGGTGCATCTGTTCCCCATCAATACCGGAAGGGAAAATCGTCATCTCCGGAAATCCCCAATTAGCATCACCGGTCGAGATATTCGAGTTATCACATTCATCCAGTTTAAAACCTGCTATACCTTCATCCATTAATTTCTTATGATACCCTGAATATATATCCCTTGCTTCCTGTAAGGTAAAGTCAGGAACCAACCCTTTCCAAACCAAATAATCACCAGCATATTTCTGCATCGGTTCATAAATTGGAGAAGAAGGATGTACATAAGCATGTTCCCACAGATTTACTTTGAAATTCTTCTCTTTCAAGGTAGACAGCATATTCTGATGATCAGGAAAACGCTCTTTATTCCATACATACGAACAGGAATAAGCAGCCGTATGCCAACCGGGTTCAAGTCCGATCACATCACAGGGAATTTGTTCTTTGCGGAAATAATCGACAGTTCTGAGTACTCCCTCTTGAGTAAAATCGGTTTTAGTACGGTATTTGAATCCCAGCCCCCAAAGAGGAGGCAAGCATCCTCCACCCGAAAATAAATTATAACGCTGAACAACACTCAGCATATCCCTGCCACTGATAACATATATTTCTATACCTTCGGCTCCCGGAATATCAATATAGACATTATTACCCGCACGTTCATTTTTATAGAGTTCATCAGTAGAAGTCGATACAGCCCCATCAGCAACAGTATTGGTTTCCTGATAATCTTTCTTCTTATGCGTTCCACAATAAAAAGTAGTATAACGAGAAGTATTGATCAAAATACCATATCCAAGAGTGGAAATATAGAATGTTTGGGGAGCATGCGTATAGCCTAATGTATTCAACGGATGATCATTCACGATCGGCTTTTTTTTCAACCCTCTCTGCTGAAAAGAACCGACCTGAAGACCGAAGCCGTAAAGTTGTTCTCCTTCTTGCAGTGGAACACGAATCTGACATCCTCGTGAAGAAATTGTCATTCTGATCTCTTCCAAAGAAAAAGGGACAGCACCTTCCGGTAAAGATTTAATAGCCTCATACCGAGGCTTCTCCGGACAAAAAGCATAAGGAGTGAACCTATCGGGTTTACCAATCGATAATTTCACAATACCATCAGCTACCACTTCTTTTATTTCTCCGGCAAAAACAGGGGGTAACCACCAATATAAGAATAATAACACATATAAATATTTCATATTCATCATTCATTAATTACTAAACTTCCATCTTGTCTTTATATCCAATATTTTATCCTTTACACGGACAATCAACGGATAAACATTACCTCCTTCTTGTATACCCGTCGGAGGAATACCTGGAGCAACGCCGGAGATCAATTCATAATTCTCCTGCGAATTTACCTGAATTACGATTTGTGTACCACCTGATAAAGTAAATCTCACAGGACCGGACATTGTCTTTCGTACCACCTCTGAAATACGATCATATTTCTTCAGTATACTTGTATCTTTTATCCCGCCAAATTCAACGGGTTCAGTCAGGATCAGTACATAATCATATAAATGCTCTTTCTCTGATCGGCAAACGAACTGATCTGACAATTTATCCTCTGCTAAATGAATGACTCGTTGCATGCCAACCTTTTTATAAGCATCGTTAGCCTCTGCCACAATTGTTCCACCATCTTCTGCCGGGTCAAAACGAAGTAGATTACCACTGCTCTTGAGTTGGTCGGCTTCATCTACAGTCACTGTGTTATGAGAAAAAGTCTTCTGATACCATAAGCGGCAATCCGGAACACCATAAGCAGTAGTCCCCAAATCAGGTAACAGTTCCTTATGACCCTCATGTATGCTTATGGACAGTTTATCAGGATGCCCATGAATACCTCCCGACGGGCCAAACTTAATTGCAACTGTCTGCTTCGAGGAACGTAACATACCCACCCCCAGATCAGGAAACAAAGAACTTTTTAGCTGCAATGGTTCAGGATCTTCACTCAACTCCATACCATTAATAAGTGCCTCTGCCGAAGTCCGTTTCACATGCTTGTAGCATAATTCCAATAAGTTTACAAAGACAGGATCCTGGCAACGTAACGCCATGATCTCATAAAGTCCGCACTGGGATATCAAAGTTGTCCCATACCAACCATCGTTTTGTGAAGGAAAAGTCAGATCAGGATATAACATATTGACCGGTGACGAGAACATATTGATCAATTTCCGGTCATACAGGTTTATATTCCGGCAGCGCAATGCTTCAGCCGACAATAAAAGCCCTCTTAACGGATAAAAATGATAAACAACAGAACCCTCATTCCACCAGCCATCGTTATATACATTCTTTTCCAGCATATCATAATAACCTAACTCCGGTTTATGCAATGCAACATCAATAATACTATCATTCTTCAGGGCAACTCCCAAAGCGATAATACCTCCATTATGCCATACTTGCCAGTTTCCTTTATCATGACTTTTCATTAGTAGATCTGCACAAGGACGAAGGAAGCCGGATGCGATCTTTTTCCGTTCCGAAACCTTCATTTCTGAGGCGGCAACCAGATACGCCCGAGCTGCGTCAATAGCCCATACTGCCTCATCCAGACTTTGTCCGAACAACTTTCCATCATATCCTGGATTAGACCGACGTTCCCTGTCGTGCTCCTTATATTCCGGATATTTCCCTGCAAGATCCAACAGAAGTTCTTTAATGTTTCGAGCATATTCCTTTTGGTCCGTTGCAATAAAAAGGTACATATTGGCCATCAGATACTTCAAATTCTCTGCATGCACAAAGTTTACCCATGCCCAGTCATACTTCTCTACTCCTTTCCATTCTTTATTACACATTCGGCAGTAATGCCCTTTTGGACTGTTCCAATTAAAAACAAACCGGGTATTATGGACCGGACAATAATAATCATGCCCGTGTCCTCCTTCTAATTCAGGAATCTCCATCGGATGTCTTTTCCGTTCCGTAACAATCTGCCGAAAATTATCCAAAATTTCTTTTCCCCAAGAGGTACGGGCTGACTGTTTTATATTTTTAATATCATCCTGTGAATAAAAATAATAACCGACATCCTGTTGTGCGCTGATACATCCGCATAATAAAATACCGATCACCATATGAAGTATCCGTCTCTCTTTCATCCAGTCTCTTGTTAAATTGCTCCTGTTTTATTTATCTTATCTAATCTAATCAATGCTTCTATATAATAATAATCAGCATAAATGATAGAAGCATCGATCTCCGAATTGTTTGGTTTATGACCGGTCGAATGAAGTAAAAAGGCCTGATTATGCTCACGGCTCTGATAAGCCGGAGAAGATAACGAGGCAAGTATTTTTACAGCTGCAGACTTATATTTCTCTGCATCCACCTCATCCTGCATATACAAACTCATCTCCAACAAACCCGAAGCGACAACAGCCGCCGCAGAAGCATCCCGAGGTTCCTCCGGTAATCCTGGAGCGTCAAAATCCCAATAAGGGATCATATCTTCCGGTAAACGACTTAAATACAGGTCAGCAGCTTTTCGGGCCGTTTCCAGGAAAGCCGGATTACGGGTTTCCCGATAACACATCGTAAAACCATAAATAGCCCATCCTTGCCCTCTTGCCCACATGGAACTATCAGCATATCCCTGATGTGTAACCTGTTTGATCCGGTTCCCCGTAATCGTATCATACACAACCACATGACAAGTACTGAAATCATTCCTGAACTGGTTTTCCATCGTAACTTCCGCATGACGATTTGCTATTTTATACAACTGCTCACCTCCTCCGTTTTTAGCAGCCCAAAATAAAAGTTCCAGATTCAACATATTATCAATGATCGTGTTATGAGGCCAGCCCATTTTTTCTCTCATCCCGGGCCAAGAGTGTATCGTTCCTACACGCAGATCATACAAAGTTGCCAGAGAATCGGCTGCACGCAGTAATACTTTCTTATACTCCTCATTACCGGTCTGTCGATAGCCATTGCCCAAACTACAATACATCATAAACCCCAGATCATGATTATCCGCTTTCCTGTCTACCACAGGATATAAAGCGGCTGTAAAACGTTCTGCCTCCTTTTTTATATTTTCATCATGGTCGTATTCATACAAATACCATAATATACCCGGCCAGAATCCACTTGTCCAGTCATAAATGGAAGTGCAGTTCCAATTGCCGGAAGACTCATCCGATAAAATATTACGGGGCATTTTAAATGATTCCTTCAACAGAGGTAAACTACGATTAACCTGTTGTTCGCAATATTTCAATGAGGCACCGGTATCCAACGTAGCCTTATCCCCGGAACAAGAAACTCCCGACAGGATAAAAAGTAGCAAAAGACTATATAGTTTATACATACTGACAGATATTAATATAGGATCCTTAATTCATCTCCCGAATAATCATAGCACAACCTCCCCGGGGAAGCATATCCAACTTCAAGACCGTTTTGCTTGTCACCTTTTTCGTTTGAATGGCTACATGGGTCCGGGTTTTCACTTTCTCGCCACCATCGGTGTAAAGGGTCAGTTCATATTTCTTTCCGCTCTCCAGAAAATCGAGCGGTAATTCCATTTTACGGGCATCATTATTCGTGATACAGCCTAAAAACCAACGATTATCTTTTTTTCTGGCTATCGAAACATATTCGCCGATGCTACCGTTAAGCACTTTCGTATCGTCCCATACAGTAGGTAATTCATCAAAGAAAGCCAGTTCCGGCTCATCCTGTACATCTTCCGGAGTATCATACCAATATAAAAATTGTAATGGACTGTAATTAATTACGGATAACGCCATCTGGTGACAAGATGTATTCAATAAAGAGCGCGTATTCATCCGCTTGGCCAGATCGGCCTTGATCTCTTTTCTGTGAAAATAACAAATCGTACAATCTGCCGCACCAGCCAGAAAACGCGTGAACGGCAAAGTTGTATTATTAACGCCATCCGGGAATTCTTCGTTGCCTCTTACGCCTTCCTGGGTTAACAGATTCGGATAAGTACGGCTGAATCCTGTCGGACGATACTCGTCATGTATATCTACCATCAAATTATATTTAGCGCATTTCTTTACCGCATCATGTAGCCAGGTAGTCCAACGAAAAGTGCCTACATGAACAAAACCGAATTTAATCCCAGCAATGCCCCATGATTGATATAAGGGTAGTATTTCATCCAGATAATCCGTCAAGGCGCGCTGATTGACATACAACCACACACCTACACCTTTGCTTTTAGCATATTGTACTACTTCCGGTATATTCAGATCATTCACGCTACAACGTTGAGGATCCACATCCGATTTCCTCGGATCAGAATTCTTGGACGTTTCAGATCCATACCAGCCGGCATCAAAGTGGACATAGTTGATTTTTCTTTTTACAGCAAAATCAATAACTTTCTTAGCTCCCTCTGTTGTAAGTGAAACGGTACGGACAATCCTTCCCGGCTTTATCCAATCTGTATTCTCTATCTGACAGGGTTTATTAAGATTCAGAATCAAATCGTTATTGGCAAGCAGATCCTTTGGTTGTTCTGCTATCATAACCACACGCCAGGGCGTGGCAAAAGGTGCAATTTCTTCTACAGCATCATACATTTTGCAACGAATAATGTTCTCTTCACCTTTATTGACGATAAACTTTGTCCGGCTGTAATCCACCATCTCTGCTTCAGCCAAGCTAGCATACAAGCCATTCTCTAACTGGAGAGTCAACGGACGTTCAGCTTCTCCCGGCCAGTCTTTGATCGGCAATTTCTTATGTTCCGCCTGTGCAAAAGGAGCAAACCAACCATAGGTATTCTGCGGAACACAGAATGTCGTCTTTTCCGAGGTTATACGTAAATACGAACTCCCAGCATATTTATACCGGAATCCGATACCTTCATTGTAAGCGCGGACTATGACATGCAAGCGGTCGCCACGTCCTCCTGTTTTTATTACATAAACCTGCTGGTTATAATGATCTCTCACTTCCGCCCTTTCACCATAAACCGGTTTCCAAACTGTATCGAAAGAAGTTCGTTGTACATCTTCAATCTCCAAATTTCGGTCCCACCCGCTTATACCCAGAAAAGAATTGAGAATAACCAGTTTATCTTTATAAGATATTGCATAAACCAATTCACCGTTAGAGTCTGTCTGAAGAGAGAATTTTATATTCCCGTTAGGAGAAGACAATGTTTCTACTCGTGCATAGGTCCAGGTTGTTATAAATAATAGAGCAACAAGTAATTTCGTTTTCATGTTATTAGAAGTTCTAATTTATATTTAAATTCATATGATCACGTCTTCAAACCAAACAAGCTTCTGAAGATAATAGATGATCTGATAATTACGCCACGTATAAAGATTGCACATAAATACACCTAAAAAAGGCTAAATATTTATGTGCAATCATTTAATTAATCAATACTTAATCTCTTAATCCCAATTACAGCAGTTTTGCTATCATTTTCCAATTTATTGATATAAATATATGCTACATATTTTCCATCAGAAGATTTCATAAAAACACTACCTTCCGCTCTAAGGTCCAAAACATAATCTGATGAATTTTCAAAAGTTTGCGATTTTAAATCCTGATCATCAACAAAAATAGCATTATTTTTATCATCTTTAAGTTGTCCATCCCATACATATAACTTTTTATCCATTAGAGTTTTCTTTTTTTCTAATCCACCAGGTAAAACAAAACCATCCGGATAAAAGGTTTCAGCTGATGGGGAAAAGAATGCATGTTTATAGTCATAACTATTTCCATTGACACTCTTTTTGGCAGCATAACCATAAATAAAGTCAATTTTTGATGATAAATTTCCAGTACTCACTTCATCCCTTGTATAAGCTTTCATATCTTCTATAGAAAAATAACGAGCTCCATCATCTTCTCCGGACAAGGATATGAGTTTTTTCATATCCATAGAAGATATTTTGTACGATGGAGTCTTATAGGAAGTTTCTTCCCCATTTTCTGCAACCGATGAAAAAACAAAAGAAACTTCTTTTCCTCGAATTTCTTCCGGAATAACATAATAATATCTCAATGTAGTAGCTTGTGAATCTATTATTTTTGCACTGGATACATTTCCTTCTGTTTTACATTCTGAAGCAACTTCTTTTGAAACATCTGTACCATTTTCAGTATGCCATGTATACGGTTCAAAATTTGTACCTACAGCACCCGAAGCGGATGCTTCTACACGCAATAAATTTAATTTACCTTCAGGAGTACCTGCAGCATAAGCAAATTCTATTTTCTCTCCCACAATCAGTGGAGATACCGTTCTTTTTATCAAGTCATTCTGTAAAACACCATTATCGTCATCCGAACAAGCTGTCATAGACATGAGTACAGAACAGAAAAGACTTATAACAAATATATTCTTCATGATACTATTATTTTTGAACAGTGACTGTAATTGTATATTTTTTTCTGATTTCACGGTTTCCGGATACAAGTGTGTATTCTTTAGGCGTCGTAAAATCAATCCATTTGCCCATACCTGGCTCAACTGTGATATCGTCTGTTACAGAACAATACGGTTTCACTTTTGTCAGATTTGTACCGAATTTTGCGACTGCAGTCACCGTACATGCAACAGTATCTATCAAACCATTACTAACTGTCGGATCTTTTACTAATACACTTTGATTATCAGTTCCGACCAAATAGAAAGAACTCATATAACATTTATCTTTCTCCGTAATTAATAGCCCATTCTCATCTATAGGATAATCACCACAAGAAACCAAAGAGCCGATTAATATAGACATGAATAATAATATTTTAATTTTCATAACCATTCTCCTTTTTATTTTTATAACCAACAATCATTTTGTACCATATTCGGATTCTTATCTATTTCCAATTGAGGTATTTTAAAACGATAAAAACGTTGAAAATCTCGATCTTGAGCATTTCTGAATTCATCTCGAAACAATTCACCCCATGTACTGGTCAATCTATAGCCATCAGGTTGAGGCCACAACTTTTCAACCATATTCCATCTACGAATATCAAAGAAACGCTGTCCCTCAGCAACAAGTTCCACACAACGCTCCTGATCTATTGCATTAAAGAAAGTCTCTTTTGAATTGAATTTACCACGATCTATTGAAGGTAAACCTCCTCTGTGACGTATTTGATCGATTAATTCAAAACATTCGCTTGTCGGGCCATTATTATACTCATTGACAGCCTCACAATACATCAACCAGACATCAGGTAAACGCATCAGATAGGTATCCTGAGGCCCTTGGTTTCTAGCACCATAAGCATATGTTCTTACAAATTTACGGAAGATATATCCGGTACGTCTTCCCGATGATATATAAGTCACGTTATCATCAAATTTATATCTGAATATCAAGGTATCCGGCCCTATAGTTTTACCATCATCCGATACGCGCACCATTTTTTGCCCATCCCACATAACTGTGGCATATAAACGATAATCACGTCCTTCATATGATTTAGGATTACAAGCCCCATTTTCAATATTTTCTTTATCTGCTGCATCGCTCTTGATCATTGGAACGGCATAATCTCCAGTAGAAAGCAATTGATACTTATCTACCAATCTAATAGTAGGAGTTACATTCGTCCCACCAGCTCCCGTACTACGAGTTGCAAAATCATATGTATAGTAATCACCCAAATCAGGAGAATTAGGACCTGCATTACTTGTAGCAAATATAATCTCCTCGCAATACTCGTTCTTCCCGTTAAATAATTCCCCATAAGAAGGGTTCGTTGGTTCACCCGGATCACCGTTTTTGAATAACATGCGACCATATTCAGGCTTCATTACTTCTTTAAAATCTGCTGCAGCAGCCCTGTAATATTTGTCCGCTTCATCCATTTTATTTTCATTTTTCATCCAGGAAGCCCAATACAATTTTATTTTTCCACTAAAACCATACATAGCAACCCTTGTAGCACGACCACGTTCCGAATCTGCAATTTTAATCGGAACATTGATTTTTGCATAATCAAGATCTTTCAAAATACTATCTTTTATAACAGCTCTCGGGGTTCTGGATATTGAGAATGCTTCATCGTTTCCATTCAGCGTATGCGTATAAAACGGAACATCTCCCCATAAGTCTATTAATCTGAAATAGGCCAATGCCCTTAAAAAATATAGTTCCCCTTTTATCCGCTTCAATGTTGTTTGATTTTTCTCATCCTGATATCTATCCAACATTTTGTCTACGTTCTCCAGCACATAGTTAGCCCTGTTAATTACCTGGTAAGCGTTCTTCCAATATGTTTCATTGTTACTTCCCACATTGGCAGAAGGTTGCCAGATTCCATTATATGGATTTCTAACATCTCCCCACATAATATCAGACGCAGTATCCCACACATACTCTTTATGAAAAAAAGTACGGGTTGCATTATAAACTCCATGTAAAGCTGATGTTGCATCTTCTGTCGTTTTCCAGAATAAATCAGATGATAACTCAGAGGTTGGAGTTTGATCCAATAAATCACTTACACAAGATGTGGAAACACACATCAGGCAAGACAATGCTATTTCTTTTATATATAGTTTCATATTTCAATCTTTATCAAAATCCTACATTAACACCAAATGATACCGTTTTCATAATAGGGAACGGATCTTCATTTATATTATTCCCGACTCTCGCTTTTTCAGGATCAACCCCTTTCCAAGCTGTCAGTGTAAACAAATTCTCCGCAGACAAGTAAAACCTTATTTTATCTATCGTTATTTTATTCAACCATTTCTTTGGCAAATTATAGCCCACCTGAAGATTCTTCATTCTCAAATAACTTAAGTCCTGTAACCAGAAAGTAGATTCTTCCCCATTACGTCCAGTGTTACCGGATACCAGTCGAGGCATATCTGACCCTCTGTTCTCCAGAGTCCATGTATCATTCCAGTGCATTTCCTGGAAAGCATAACGATCTTCTCCGACAGACACAGAACTCATATGACCTATCCAATAGTCTTTTCGTCCTGTTGCTCCCTGGAACAAAAGATTAATATCTATTCCGTTCCATTCAGCAAATAAGTTCAATCCATAATTAGCTGTTGGTCTCTGCTCATTGATTTTCGGATTAGCTTTTTTATCTGCACCTGTTATTTGTCCGTCACCATTCAAATCCTCATACAGAAGATCCCCCGGTGCTATATTGGTATTATTCTGAATAGGAGCATTATAAATATCCTCCCAGGTCTGTGCAATACCGGAAGACACCATATAATAATTAAAATAATAAGGCATATTTATAAAGATCTTACTTGGATTACGCAGTTCATTCCATGATTCTAACTTATCCCTGTTATAAGAAAAATTAAACGTTGCACCATAATTAAACTTCTGGATAGAAGATTGCCATCTCAAATTCAATTCTATACCTCTATTCCTTAAATCCCCCATATTGACACGAGGAGCGGAATAACCATTAAGTAAAGTAGAAAGCTGAGATGAACGAATCATGCCAGTCGTCAACCGATCATAAAGATCAATCTCGGCAGTAAGTTGATTATTAAGGAAACCGAGATCAAGACCAATATTAGCTACACTTGTTTCTTCCCATGTAAAATCCCTGTTAATCATCTTATTTGCACTAAATCCTTTAACCAGGTTGTCTCCATTTAGAGCATAAGGTGTACTCTTAAATGTTTCTTTCTGTTCATACTTTTGTACTCCAGAGTTGTTTCCCAATGTACCATAAGATACCCTCAGTTTACCGGAAGATACAATATTCTTCAACGGTTCAAAAAACTTCTCTTCGGAAAAACGCCACCCTATTGAACCAGAAGGAAAGAAACCATATTGATGTCCCGGTAAGAATTTTGAAGAACCATCCGCGCGAAAAGTCACTTCAAACAAATAACGGTCTAAAAGCGAATAATTTATACGACCTAAAAAAGAACGCAATCCCTCCGCATCAGAAGAGCCACTTGTTCTTTGAGTCGTATTTAACGCTCCATCTATCTCCGTCAGACTTCCATGGATACGATCATCTCTTCCAGCAGAAAACGAGCGATTATGCCAATATTCTTCATTCATCGCAACCATTGCAGACAATCTATGACCTTTCGCAATTTCTTTTTCATATCTCAATTGAAACTGTGTCAAAGTTTTATAACCCTGATTGGAAGAATTTGAGATCCCGGCACTTGCTGGTACAAAAACCTTTGTTGCCTGATCTGTCTGGAAATTATATAATTGTAGTCCGGGATCGGAAATATATGATTTTATGAACTGATTATAATACCTTAATCCAAAATCAATACGCGCAGTAAAGCCATCAAATACATTCCATTCTCCATATACATTACCGTTGTATTCTTGCCTTTCCTTTATATTATTTCTTGTATTATAATCTGCATACATATTTACTGCCATCGAAGATTCTCCATATGCCATGTGACCTCCATACTGACCAGTTTCATAATTATAAGGCAATATACCTGTAATAGCTGCAGAAGTCGGTAAATTATCAACATTATAATCCACAAAACCATTTGCATAAGCATAAGTCATTTTAGTCCATTGGCCATCCATCCTGGCACCAACTTTAATATTTTCACGAATTTTGTAATCCATGTTAAAACGGAAGTTATAACGATTGTTATCATTATTTATCATAAACCCCTCTTCATCCAGGTATCCAATGGATAAATAAAAATTATGCTTTTCCCCTGCTCCGTTCGCTGATAAATTATGAGACTGTACATGCCCTGTTCTAGTTACCCAATCCAATTGGTTTTCATTCGGAAAACGGATCGGATCGATCATCCCCATAGATAACCACTCATCAATTGTTCCGTCATTAAATTTAGGTATGTAACGTCCGGCTCTGGATGCTCTCTGATGCAAGGTTAACGCTTTAGGATAGTTTTCCAAAATATTGTAAAACTTAGTCGGGTTAGCTATAGCAAAATTTCCGGTATAATTGATTTGAACCTTTTCAGAACCTTTACCTGTTTTTGTTGTTATCAAAATCACCCCGTTAGCAGCACGCGAACCATAAATTGCAGAAGAAGACGCATCTTTTAATACAGAGATACTTTCTATATCGTTCATATCAATTCTGTTAATATCGACATCAGGCATTCCATCCACCACAATTAATGGATTAGAGTCATTAACAGTCCCCAAACCACGTACTAACAGTTTTGAATTACTAGCACCCGCCATACCTGTACTTTGCTGAACAGACAGACCTGGGATCATTCCGGAAAGAGCAGAAGAAACATTCGTTACCGTTCTACTTGACATAGATTCATCTATTTTCACAGCAGCTACAGACCCTGTAAGGTTTACTTTTTTCTGTGTACCGTAACCAACAACAACAACCTCGTCCAACATCTGATTATCTTCCTTTAAACCAACATTAAACGGTCCTGCACCTTTTATCGTTAAATCATAAGGTAAATAACCAATATACCTGAATTCAAGTATTGCCCCTGAAGGAACATTCAATAAGTAATTACCATCAGCATCCGTAATTGCTGCATTATTTGTACCTTTCTGTACAACTGTAGCGCCAACTACCGGTTCCTTTGTTGCTTGGTCAAATACATGCCCCCTTATACTCACATTCTGTGCGGTAACAGAAATTACCGACAATAGTAAAAAGGTGCAAAAAAGAGAAATAAGTTTTCTCCAAATTTTCAGTCTTTTCATCCTGTCTTCCATAAATAAATAGATTTAATTATTTTTGAACTCAATTCATTTCCAGTCTTCTGGAATTATGACTACATTTATTTCGTATCATAATATTGAATGTAGTTCTTGTAGGACTAAATTAATAGCCTATCTATTCATGCTTATTTATAGGAAGTTATGTAATTCCGGCGGGATAACAAAAAAATGTAAATAAAAATAAACCTATTGGTTGGTAAGACTTTAATAAAAAAATAAAGACTGTAGTTCTACAAGAACTACGTTCACTAAAATAAACTATACATGCTGATTAATAGCATTATACTTAAAATTATCTTTTTCTAACTCTGAATCTATTGCTTGCAAAATAACAGTTAATTCTGAAAATAATAAATAGACAAAACCGATCAATAAATGGACAATATTACGATTTATATATTTTCTATCCAAGAAAAATCCATATTTAACTATTACGATTTTTTAATTAATAAATCCTAGCGATCCATCCCCCACCAGAAACCATGGATAAATGAATTTGATCACCTTTTTTGATTTTCACTATTTCTCTCTTATAGTCAATTGCACGGATATCTGCATTTACACCGTCTTTTAGTATCTCCATTGTATATTCTCTGCCTTCGTCCAAAAAATCAAAATCCAAATCCATATTCCTTGGAGTCCAATCAGTAATAGCCGCTGCATACCAAACATTTCCACTCCTTCTGGCTAAAGCGACATAATCGCCCACTTTTCCTTTCAAAGGAACCGTTTCATCCCATTCGACGGGAATTTTTGTTAAGAAACGAGTACATTCTTCTTCACGATAATAATCAGATTGAGGATCAGGCAGCATTTGCATCGGACTTTCTGTAATAACAGCCAATGCTATTGAGTGAGCACGTGTACCTTGTCCCATTGGTGTATCATGATTAAAACGGAAACTTTGTTTAGTTGCATTATTCAATGTACCAGGAATATAATCCATCGGACCAGCCACATTACGAATAAAAGGAAGTGTACAATGGTGGTCAGGATTATCTTTATAGGTACCTCCATTTTGTTCAAACTCAACCAAAGCTTCACGCGTCAAAACATTGGGATAAGCACGTCGCAAACCATCCGGTCGATAAGCCCCATGGAAATCAAGAACCATCTTATGTTTAGCCGCCTGCTCAGCAGCGCGCCAGTAGAAATTAACAACTTCCTGGTCTGAACGATTTATAAAATCAATTTTTAACCCTTTAATACCCCACTTTTCAAATTGATGCAATGCTTCATCCATTTGTGAATCAAAAAGATCATAGGTAACCCAAAGCATTACATCTACATTTTTCGATGTTGCATATTGTACAACTTCAGGCATATCCAATCCGTCAATAGTCTTTGTAAGATCTTCTTTATAAGTCCAGCCATCATCAAAAAGGAAATAACGAATACCAAAATTAGCAGCAAAGTCTATCATATATTTAGCAGTCTCAGTATTGATACCTGCTTTGAAATCTACATTATAAAGCCCTCGTCTTGCCCACCAATCAAACGTTACCCAACCCGGTTTAATCCAGGAAGTATCCTCTAATTTACACTCAGGAGCCAGTAGATAGACCAGCTGATTGGTTAACAGATCCGTTTCCTGTTTACCGATAGCAAAAATACGCCAAGGGAAGCTACGACTGCCTTTTATTCTTGCGATATAATCCTCACATACTAAAATAGCCCTTCTATTCTTGGAATTTCCTTTAATACTATTGTAGCCTTTCGGATAATTCCAGAAATGAGCCTGCAGATTTTCTTCCCCTTTACCTAGCCACATACAAGGATAATCTTCTGTTGCCGATTCAAGAAACAGGACATTCACCGAAGAAGGAGTCTGAAGCAAAGCAGGAAGATTACCTGTTTTTCCCTGTTCTATCTCACTTATATTCTTTACAATATAAGGAGCTTCATAATCACTATTCATACTTGAGTCTTGTTGAAAAGTCAATATAGATGATTGGTCGAAAATAAACTCTGCATGTTCATCGTTTATAACCACATCGCCTTCCAAATCTGTGATAAAACGATATACTACACCTTCATTATAAACACGAAACTGCAATTTACTCTTATCTTTAAAAGTGATAAGCGTCTCATTATATTTCTCCGGTATTTCCGAGAACTTCTCTTTTATTTCAGGAACCACGATCCTGTCAACACTCGATCGGTTTACGGAACGTACTTTGGCACGCCGTGTCGGAACCAATCCGTGATCGGTATCCAGATGAATGTCTTTCACTTCAAAGAGAAGATCTGTTCCCATGTAAACTTGCATAGACACATCGTCATCTACACTCACGTTCAATTTTAGATTCTTATCAGGGGAAAGCGTTTCTATATCTTTTGCCATCCCCATGTAAGAAATCAATAAACTGAAAACCGTTACTAATACTCCTTTCATTCTCATAATTACTTTATTATTGTTTCACAATTTTGAAGATACGGCTTTTGAAAGCTCCGTACAATGGGAACTCGACTCCTATATTCATCAAGTGGCGACCTTTATAAAGTCCTTCCATCCCGTCAATCCGATAGGATGCCTCCGGTTCCAGACCGCGCAATTTTACCTTTTTAGGACGTTTCGTCTCCGGAATTGCATTATCAGGATACTCAGCCAGATTATAAACGAACAGGACAGATTCTGTCTTCGGCTTATTGACAAACTGTAGAACACTCCGGTTATTTTCATAAGGGGAAACCAAACGATAATGATCTCCTTTATGCACCGTTTCCCGTATCTCTTTATAAAGAGCTATCTTTTCACGGGCTGTTTCCTTCTCTTTATCGGTCCATTTCGTTATATCGTAGCCGACTCCCAACACCCCGCACATAGATACGTCAAACTTAAATTCCAGCGGATGCTTCTGACCGTGCCAGTCCTCTTGTGTCACCCAGCTGATCATTGAATTGGAAGGGAATGCATTCAGGAAAGAATACTGTATGAATGTACGTTCCACCGGATCGGTATTATCACTTGCCCAGCAGAAATCGGTACGTGCCATCATACCCAGGTCCACTCTTCCGCCACCACCGGCACAGTTTTCAAACCATACTTCCGGAAATTCGGCACGCAGCGTTTCAAACAGACGGTACAGGTTCTCGATATATTTGATACGGACCGCCCGCTGCTCGTCGGTCGGTGCAGACAGGAAACCCGGCTCTGTCAGTCCGCGGTTCATATCCCATTTTATGAATTTGATATTGTTTTCACGCAGCAAGGTAGAGAAACAGGTATATAAATATTGATAGACATCTTCGCGTGCCAGATTAAGCATCAACTGGTTACGTGTTTCATGCCGGGTCCGGTTCGGGTAATGGAATACCCAGTCAGGATGTTGGCGGTAGAGGTCGCTGTTCGGGTTTACCATCTCCGGCTCTATCCAAATACCGAAATCCAATCCCATAGCATTGATTTTGTCGATCATCGGTTGCAGACCGTTAGGGAATTTATTCTTATCGACAGTCCAGTCACCTAAACCGCCTTTATCGTTCACACGACCTTTAAACCAGCCATCGTCGATTACAAAGACCTCTACACCCAGTTCTTTTGCAATTTTAGCCAAAGCCAGCTGATGTTCTTCATTTACATCAAAAGTCGTCGCATACCAGCTATTATACAAAACAGGACGAACCTGATCGCGATGGGAAGGATATAAGACCTTTTCGCGGGTAAAAGAAGCCAGGTTTTGTGAAACACCCTCCATTCCACGGTTGGTATATCCGACCATCAGCTTAGGGGTTGTATAACTTTTTCCCGGCTGAAGGACCAGGAGTTGGTCCCAGAAATTAATACCTCCGGTCACCTGAACCTCGCCGGGAGCATATTTCTCGAAATCCATCCGCCAGTTCCCACTATACTGTAAGGAGCCAAACCAAACTTCTCCACAAGTCTCCTCCTGCTCGCCTTCCGGCCTTATCGCAAAGAAAGAAGAACCGTATGAACGCAGGTCTTTCGTCTGAATCGTCTTCAGTCCCTGGGTCAGTTTCGTTACATTCATCTGGTACTCATATCCCCATCTGCCGGACAAGTGTGTCAGTTCATAGGCATTTTTCGGTAGGAAAAAGGTACCGGATTGAACATTTTCAATGTCGATACTCCCTTTCTTTCCCGTGTTCTTTATCTCTATCCATTTTTCCAGCAGGTCATACTCCGGGAGAACACGGATATATTCCGTTACTGCCAGCGGATAATATTTATCTTTCTGATGAATAGCCAAAGTGGTATATCCATCCTGCGTCAGGAGTTCCGCTCCGGTATAAGTCAGTTCAATATCCCTCACCCGGTCTTTGAAGACCGCTTCCAGCATCGGAGTGGTTGCCGAATAGCCACCTCGCACCGTCACTTCTTCCCCTAACGGATAACGAAGCATTTCCGGATCCTGACTTTTATCTCCGAAATAAAACATATTCACAGTCCCCTGTTCAGACACACGTATCTGATAGACAGAAGAGTGCGTAGCCAGTGTCCACGATTTCCCGTCACTACCCACTGTAACAGCGGATTGTTGTGCCCAACTCATTCCCGCCACCAATGCAAATAATACAATAAACAGCTTTTTCATAAGTAACCTTCTTTACATTAATCAATAAATATCCTCCGGTTTACTTGCTCCTGAAGAGGCTTCCACTATAAGTAACCGATCCAAAACATCCGATTCCATCGTGTTCGACGGACTAAAAGAGTCACTTTTCATATATTCAAGCAGGCTGAAATATAATTGCCGTGCTTCCGGACGCTGTTTCCAGTCAGACAACAGGTCCATAGAGCAGAAAAGTAATTTACCAGGTCCGACTTTCACCTCGAACAGATTCGATAAACGGCGGTTATTCGCAAAATTATCGATCACTTCTACCAAGGGGGTCACGGCAGGCAGACTATCTGTCACGATCGTTTTAGACTGTTTCAACAACGACCACCATTGCCAGTCGGTATAATTACCTGTCGGGAAATGGCCGAATGCCGGATGTGCCGCATCACATAAGATACCCATTGAACCCGCCTGTTTCGGAAAATGAACCGGACTCCAGAAAACCGGAACAAATTTGCCTTCAAGTCCTACCGTTTTCCTATAATCCGGATTATACAAGACCTTCTTTCCTCCTGCCAAAGCTTTTCCGGCTTCATTCAGATCACGCGTAACTATGATCTCTCCTTTATCTAAATCCGGTTGGGCCGGATATACCCAAATACTCCATTCATTTTTATAAGGAGTGTTATCCAATACAACGGACAGGGTTAACCGGGCAGCCTCTGGTTGATTTAACGGGCTGGTAATCGTTTCAGGCAACTTATTCAATCCGATGGCAAGTGACGGACAGGTTATTGTCCCTTCATTCACCACTTTACCCTTGTCATCTTTCAAAGACCAGGAGACAGATTGATTTTTCAATTCTTTATCTGTAAAATTGGCAATATCAACCGTAGCAGCAAAAGGCTCGTCATTGGTATAAACGGCTTTCGGAAAACGTACCAAAGGAGATACCGGAGAACTAGCCTGCCGGAAAATCGCAGCATCGGTTACGCCTTTACTGTCCCAAAATGCATCCAACAGACCTACCAAAGCGGTGCTTTGCCCGGGAAAATCATGCAAGTCGAGAAGCTGGAAACCGCTACATCCGACCGTTTTCATCGCACGTTCAATCTCTTCTTTATATAAAAGGGCAGCCAGATAACCGGAAGCTTTCAGGTAATCGTCGGCTTTATCCAACAAACCTTTCTTTTCCAGTTCCTGTTTTACACCTTTAAAGTTCAGGGGATCGAGTACACCGGTATATTTTTCGATCTCTTTCAGGTTCGGGTATACCGAATATTGTCCGACCTCATGCGTAATCAACGGAACAGTCATTCCCTCCACAGAAGCTGTATAATCTTTATCGAACGAAGGAGACTGGGTATCGAAGACTCCCTGGCCGCGTACCCAACCTTTTTTAGTCCATTGCGTAATAAAGAAATCGTCGTCCGGTTCAGGCCAGTCACCATGTCCACCTTCGAAAGTGAAAGAAGTGGTTGTATATAGATGACGCGGATCTTTAGCCTTCACATAACTCAGCAACCGGGAAAGGAAATTAAAGTCCGGTTGCAACTCATTCCCCAGACTCAGGAAACAAAAAGAGGGATGATTACCGTATTCAGACAGGATACGGTCAGCTTCAGCATACAAATATTCGTTTGTTTTCTGATCTTGTCCCACGCTTAACGACCAGAGAGGAAGCTCTACCTGTAGATAAAAACCTAAAGAGTCAGCAACCTGAAAAGCGGCTTCCGGTGGACACCAGGAGTGGAAACGCAAATGATTCAATCCCCATTCACGGGCAGTCAGAAAGACTTTCTTCCATCCCTCGGGTTCCATTGGAGGACGGCCGGTGAGCGGGAAAATACAACATTCGAGCGTTCCCCGCAAGAAAGCTTTATTTCCATTCAACAGCAGGTCCGATTGGTTATGCCGGAATTCGCGCATACCGAACTTCGTACTCCGCCCGGCTTTCACCGAACCGGCTTCGACCTTCAGATCCAATTGATACAATGTCGGAGTAAATTCATTCCATACCTGCATCGAGTCACCCATCGGGCAGGTGATATCCAGCAATGATTCTCCCGATGGAAATTCCATCTCACGCGTCACGGTTGTAACCGGGGTATTCTTCTGTTTTTGTACTACAGCCTGCAAAGAACCTTTCGTGGCCCCACCACGATTATTGATCCTACCTTTCACATGCACTTGTCGGCCGGAAACGTCCGGATACACTTGTAAATCTTCGATGGAAAGAGCTTCCTTAGCCGTAAGAGATATTTCACCGATAATACCGTTCCATATGATTTGTGTTTCGTCGGTATAGGCATGCGCCATATGGTTGACGGAAATATCGTGTTGCTTCCGGTTATCGACACGGACAGTCAGTTTATGTTTGCCGGGAGTCAAATAATCTGTCAGGTCGTAACGATGCGGACTAATCAAGCTTTCACAACTGCCTGCGACAGGATTCCCGTCTATCCATACCTTTGTCTGCCAGATAACCCGTTCCAGTTTTAATTCGACATTTTTACCTTTCCAGTCCGATGGAATCGTTATTTCACGGGAATACCAGGCCGGACCGACATAACTGTTTTTACGGGTAAGATGAAGTATCTGCGGTTTACTGATAGAAGGCGATAAAGTGTTCGGAACACCATATCCAGCCTCGTCAGTCGTTCCCGGCAATCGGATTTTGTCGGCAAACGAACGGTCGAACCATTTCTCCGATACACCGACATCGGTACTATCCATCGCAAATTGCCATTCTCCAGCCAAAGGGATCACCGACGATGCCTCCTTGCAAGAGGTAAACATCATCAATACAAAACATATAGATAAAAAATTCTTCAACATATCTATTTATTATTGATGTGCAAATTAGCTGTTAAGAAACGAATATCGTTTGTTCATTGACTATGAACAACGTTATTCATACTATCTGAACAGTGCTGTTCATAGTATCCGAACCGTGTTGTTCAGACATCATGAACAGTACTGTTCAGATCATCGGAAAAATCAAATCATCTCCCGATGTATCTGTACTCCCTGATGGTTATTATCCATTTCGGCGGCAATATCGAAATATTTCATTGCCTTTTCGTTATTTCCCAATCCCAGGTGGCCTAATGCCATCAGGTAATTACAATGAATACGGTTCTTTTTATTCATATCGTCTTCCCAAATCTGCAAGTCAGGCAGGGAAACGGCGAAATAATCCATCTTGAAAACATCGTAAACATGCTTTTCACCATAAGAGATCAAGTTATTGAAGCGCCCCCGCGCTTCATCTTCGCGTCCCAACTTACGCAATGCCAGTCCCTGATAAAATATCTTATCCGGCTTCTGGTCGTTGTAATACATAGCAGCTGCAGGCTGGCTGTTTCCGACACTTGCCTGAAGGAACAGAGTTTCCGCCTCCTGATCTTTACCCAAACCTTGCAAAGCACATGCCTTATAATAATTGAAATCGTTCTCCTGTGCACCGTACAACTTTCCTTCACCCATATTATGCGGATAAATGAAACATTCTTCGATCAGGTTCAAGGCCTCCGGATATTTCCCTTCAGACAGCAACCTCTTTACCAACTCTACACGGGCAAGCTGATACTGTGCAGGAACCTTTCCTTCCCCACCTTCCCAGGGATGGAACTGGCGGGCATCGATCATACGGATCGCTTCTTCATATCGTCCTAACTGATTGAGCAAGGTTACATATTCCAGATACAAATCGTCACGCAGGAAAGCGACCTCTTTATGTTTGTCGAGGAATGCGAGCCGGTCGGCATGCGAACGGTTAAGACGCTTGTACAATTGATCGAGCTCCATCAGGACACGCGCATCTGTCGTATCGAGAGCAAAAGCCTTCTCCAACAAGACAACCGCCTCTTCTTGTTTTCCCAGTTTATTGAAATAAGCCAATGAAAGGTTACGCAACACGGTCGGGAAAGTTTCATCCTGTTTTTTAGAAGTTTCCCAGCAAGCAATCGCTTCCGGATACTGGCGTTTGTCATACCACAGATTACCCAGGTAATAAAGAGCCTTCGGAGTTTCGGCTGCAAAATCGATAACAGCCTGAAGGGCTTGAATAGCTTCCAGCGTATTCGGGAAACAACAATCAGGCTGTTGTTTTTCCGCTTCACGTATTGCCGCCAAAGCCTCTTCTTTCCTGTCCAGACGGATCAGGAACCAACTTTTATAATAATGTAACATCGTCTGATCGGAAACAGATTGTCCGATAGCCGTATCAGCCACCTTCAACGCCTCTTCCCAACAACCCGCCGATGCGTAATCGAGCGCCAGTTCTTCATAATTATGTCCTTCCGGACGCATCAAAGAGATCAATGCTTTCAGATCGGAATCCTCTCCGGTTATCAGATACTTTTCGAAACCGCAGCCGAAGTTGAAACGATCGATGCGTAACGAATCTTCAATCAGAGCAATTGCCTCATCGTTCCGTCCCAGATGACGAAGGATAGCCGCCTTCAAATGACGTCCCCGCAAATTATGCCAGTTACGGAGCAGGGATTTATCTACTTCATAAAGTGCCTCTTCCCAATCTTCACGGGCTGCCGACAATTGAGCAAGTGAATAATAACCGGCATCCTGCCAGGCAGCATTCCAACAGGCTTTATAGAAATGATCATAAGCCTCTTCATACTTTCCCTGATATTTCAGAGAGAGTCCCAGATTATACAGCGGTTCGCCGTCGTACGGATTCGGATTCCGTTCCGTCAATGTCTTTACCGCCTGACGCAGATAAGGTTCTGCTTTGGCAAACTGCCCTTTGCGGATCAGCCACAGACCCATCGCATTATTATTACGCACATCGGTCGGATCGCGGCGGATGGCTTCCTGATAATAATCCGTAGCCGAATAAGTGGCATGACGATACTGCTCCAGATGTAAACCGGTCAGATAGAGTTGTTCGGTTGTCCGTACATCTTCCGGGTCGAGCGCAGCTTTTGCTGGTTCGGGGACTTCTTTGATAACGTCCGGCTCCGGCTCCCATGTCAGTACCTGTTTTCCTTTCTCATTACAGATAGAAACCTTTACATCACATAAGCTATCGACAGGGACAAACTCCTCCAGTACGTTTTCCGGGGTTATATCGCGGGTTATATCGAGACAAATCTCCCCGGCTTTTTCGACGGTAATATGCAGGCTTTTCTGTATTGAAGTGGCAAAAACTTTTAATAAAGCGCCCTTTCCATCGGGTTCTATGTTCATCAAAAGATCGGAAGAAGCGTTCTTTACGACACCCAGTTCGCGATAAGGCATGAAATACTGGGTAAAAGTCTTCTCTTCATAAGGTTGCAACCAGGTGAAGTCGGGCTGGTTGTCGGTATAAACACCTGTCATCAATTCGATATAAGGTCCGTCAGCATCCGTCAGGTTACGGTCCCACGCCTGTCCGAAATCACCGTTACCCCAGGTCCACTGCTTTTTTCCCGGTGAAATGTGATGGTTTGCCACATGCAGGACACCGGCGCGGGTATCATTTTCATAACCGCCAACAAAGTTATATTTGGAACGGATCGCCATATAGGAAGTCGGGACAGGTATATTCTTATAACGGGAAATATCCACACCTGCGGAATAATCCATCTTATAATAAGTGCCCGTTGCAATCGGATAACGGGAAACATCCCGTTTGCCATGATCGAATACAGCATTCACATCGGCAGGAAACACCGATTGATAGGCATCATTCACAGCAACAGCCGGATTCGCCCACCAGAGAAAAGTCTGTGGGATGGGTGTCGGATTGTACAATTTTCCCTGAATTTCCAACACTGCACGTCCCGGACGCAAGGTAAAACCTGCCATTCCTTTCTGATGGAACATCCGTTCACGCTCGCTCACCCAAACAACAGCACTGCCGTCGGCACACCGTTCAATTGTATAGTCGATCGGCAGGAACGTACTCGGCCGGTGATGCTGCGGCCAGTTGAACTCGATACCGCCTGAGATCCACGGTCCGGTCAGTCCGACCAAAGCCGGTTTGATGACATGGTTATAATAGATGAAATGGCGGTTTTTGATCTTGTCGTATGCCATTTGTACCCGTCCTCCCAATTCAGGCAGGATCATCACCTTTATATATTCATTCTCCAGATAAACCGCATGATAACTTTTCTCCTCACAGGTATCTTCTATCTTTTCCACTACCGGATAAGGATAAACCACTCCGCTGCTTCCCTGGTAGACACGCTTCTCCAAGAACATCGGATTCTTTTCGGCTTTGCCAATACCGTAGGTAGGAAGAAGGATATCTTCTTCCCAAACTTTCACATTTTCAGTCATTTCAGTATATTTATTTTGTTAATTCTTTTTCCAGTTCTTCCAGAGTTTTTCCTTTCGTTTCAGGAAGTTTTGCACGGATAAACAGAAATCCGCCCAGACAGATAAGGCCATACAGCCAGAAAGTACCCGAAGCACCCACCACTTCATTCAGTATCGGGAAGGTATAGGTCAGCAGGAAACAGGCCACCCAAAGGAAGAAAGTAGAGATCGCCATGGCCATTCCGCGTATCCTCACCGGGAATATTTCGGAAAGAACCACCCAAACAACCGGCGCCAGCGACATCGCATAGCAGGCTATCGCCATCACTACCAGCAGAAGCATCGGCCAACCGCTCATTTCCAGGAAGTAGCAGGTTCCCAATATGGCATAGATGATAGCCAGCCCCGCCGAACCGACAAACATCAGGGTACGTCTGCCCCATTTATCCACAGTGTAAATGGCAACGAAAGTAAAGATCACATTGGTCACTCCCGTCACTACAATATTCATCAGCACATCGGAAACGGCATAACCGGCTTCCGAGAAGATTTCATGTGCATAGTTAAAGATCACATTAATACCACACCATTGCTGGAAAATCGCCAGAACGATCCCGATCACCAGCACATTACGGACACCCGGTTGCAACAGGGTACCCCAGTTCGCCTTTTCTTCTTTTTTACCGGTCAGTTGAGCCAGTTCATTCAGCGTCTGATCAGCATATTGCTCACCACCGATACGCGACAGGATGGTTCGTGCCTGTGCCGTCTTCTGTACGGTAGCCAGCCAGCGCGGACTCTCCGGAATAATAAACGAAAGGACAAAGAACAATCCGGCCGGAATCAGTTCCGCCCAGAACATCCATCGCCATGCCCATTCGATACTATTATCTGTCAACGTTTCACCGCCCTGTGTAAAATATTCACCAATCTGCCAGTTTGCCAACTGCGCCATCAGGATACCTAAAACGATTGTCAACTGATTCAGGGAAACGAATTTTCCCCGGACAGAAGCCGGAGCGACCTCTGCAATATATACCGGCGAAACATTCGAAGCAATCCCGATACCGAACCCACCTATTATACGGTAAATGATAAACCAGGTAAAACTATCGACCGCTCCTGTCCCATAGGCAGACCATACAAAAAGAAAAGAAGCGATGATCAACATCTTTTTCCTTCCATACTTATCACTCCATTCACCGGACAGTAATGCTCCAGTCAGGCAGCCGATCAAAGCACTGCTCATAGCCCACCCGCGAAGAGCAGCGGAGCCTTCCAATCCAAAGAACGGTTCATAGAATATCTTTGCGCCACCGATCACCACCCAGTCGTAACCGAACAGCAATCCTCCCATGGCAGAGACAAGACAGATAAGTAATAAGTAAGCAGTTGTTCGCTTCATGACAATAGAATTAAAGTTATGGTGCAAAGAAACGGCCTTTCTGTAAATAGTGAAATAGATAAAACAGACTTAAAGATGGACAATTTTACGATTTAATTATATCTTTGCAACATTAATCTATCTGATACCATGATCAAACGAAAAGACGGTTTTAGCGGTGAACGGGCACTTGTGCTCCCTTTGTCAGTCGTACAGGAGATGGAAAAGGATGCACTTTCCTCGATCCTGCATATTACAGATATCGGTTATTATCCGAAAGCTCTGCACCATTTCCGGGAACGTACGGAGCCTATCAGTCAGTTTGTCTTTATCTATTGTATAGAGGGAGCCGGATGGTTCCGTGTCGGGGAACAGGAATATGCGGTAAAAGCCAATCAATATTTCATACTGCCTGCCGGAGCTCCGCACGCTTACGGTTCGGACGAGAATAATCCCTGGACAATTTACTGGATACATTTCAAAGGGAAACTGGCCTCCTACTTCGCCGGACAGGCTGCCCGCCCGATAGAAATTAAACCGAGTGTCCAGTCGCGTATCAGTAACCGGAACGATCTTTTCGAGGAGATATTCCGCACGCTGGAAATGGGATATAGCCATGAGAACCTTCTTTATGCCTGTTCCGCATTCCATTATTATCTGGGTTCTTTACGTTACCTGCAACAATATCGCGAAGCCGTCCGTACCGAATCCGACACAAACGATATCGTAACAGCCGCTATCCATTATATGAAAGAGAATCTGGAAAAGAAACTGACATTAGCAGATCTGGCAACCCATATCGGCTACTCCCCCTCCCATTTCTCCGTTCTGTTCAGCAAACGTACCGGTTATGCTCCGTTGACTTATTTCAACCAACTGAAGATACAACAGGCTTGCCAGCTCCTGGACTTTACGGATATGAAGGTAAACCAGATATGTTATAAGATAGGGATAGAGGACACTTATTATTTCTCCCGGCTGTTCAGCAAGATAATGGGGATGTCACCAAGGGATTACAAGAAGCAGAAGAAAGGGTAAGATATTCCTGATGATAAAACAATATTAAAGTGCCAAATATCAATTACATTTATGACACGATGATCTTTATCATATATCCTATTGATGAAAAAGCGGAAGTATGAAAACTAATCATTCATACTTCCGCCTTTTGTTATTAAATATTTATACCAGGAAAGTAAAGGCTAAAAGACCTTCATTCCAAATTCACTCCATACAAAGTAATTACCACCTGTCGCATTTTCCGGAACAGAGAAACGAATAATCTTAAACGGCTTTCCTACCATAATCTTCGAATTATAAGTTTCTTTACCACCAGTCGGCAGTCCATCGGTCAGCGTGCTTATCTGATCAAAAGATACGCCATCCAAACTTCCTTCAATAATGATTTTTGCCGGTGCGGCACTGCCATTTGCCGAACGTGTCGTATAATAGAAATTAAACGCAGTAATCTCTGCCGGTAAGGCAACCTGAAGATAATGAGTACCTTCAACAGCAACGCTCCAGGCAGAATGGAAGTAAGTCTCCACATCTCCGTCCAACAGATTTGCCAATGCACCTTCCGACGGCTCAACGGCATTTGAAGAAAGCATACCAGCTGTCAATTCCACTTTTTTCAATTTACTTTCGTCCGGTACATATGAAATACCATAAAGACATGCGTTCTTACCCGGATCAATAACAAAATATTCCTGTGTACAATGAGCCAGTCGCAATGGCAGAACATAATTACCGTACTCCAGTGCTGTACGATCTACCGTAATTTCCAGATTTACCAGACTTGAATCAGGTGTAAATCCGACAACACCATCTCCGCTCAATATATAAGCTTCTTTCGGTAGTAATGAATAATTCGTATCATTTTTCTTATTATACTCATCCAATAATGCCTGGTCAACTTCAACCTTGCAATCGAATGTCCATTTATTTGTTAATGGCATTGTAACTGGTAAAGTGAATTTAGCCTGTTGAACACCTTCATCCGTAAAAGAATTAGAAACATATCCCGTTTGGCTGAAATACACAGAAGGGATCGATACAGTTGGAACCAGGATCATCTGACTTTTTGTTGCATTAATAGAATCTTTGGAGTTTTTCAAAGAAACAGGCAATGCATATTTCACTTCTGCCGGTAAACTGAAAATAATATCAGTTTTGAACGCTACATTTACATGCTTATACAAATTGTCCGCTCCAAATTCAACTCTATTCTCTGCAATCTGATAACAATTATCAGGCAGTTTTACATATCCGGTACCATTTTGAGCATTATAATTTACCAACACATCATCCGATACTTCGATCTCGACTTCAGTAATACTTCCCAAATCAGAACCTGATTTGGAAATTACCAATTGATAATCACCATCCTCACCTGTTTTATAAAGTGAAACCGGTATTTCACCATTATTCCTGAAATAAAGTATCGTACTATAATCACTCAGAAACTCACCTTTATTATCTTCACAGGCTGTAAATGCTATACCTAAAGAAAACAGAAATGATATTATTAATATATTCTTCATAAACAATGTCTTTTAAGATTATCAGAATTACCAACCATAATTCTGAGTTAACAATTTATTTCTATCCAACTCTCTTTGTGAAAAAGGATACAGATAATGGTTGTCTTCAAACACACGTGTTTCAAAAGTAACCCTTTCCCAAAAACCATCAGGAGTCTCATCTCCACTTCCGGGAAATTGCGTATTCATACCATACATCGGCCCTCCATCAACCTCCTTGGAAATCATCCATGTACGAGTATCGAAATAACGATGATTCTCAAAAGCTAGTTCAATACGACGCTCACGACGACAAAGTTCGATCAACTCTTCCGTAGTTGCATTAGGATAAATATCAGTAATTGAAGCCAAACCGGCACGGTCACGTAGATCAGCCCAAAGCTCCATTGCCAGTGTTTCATAACCCAAAGGCAAAGCGACATTTCGCTTTTTACATTCGAGTACCGATTCAATAAAGTTGAGATACATCTCGGCTAGACGGAACGTCGGAAAGACTATATTCCCCCATTGACCACTGGCAGAGTTGAGCGTATGATCGTAAAAACGATTGATCACATAACCGGATTTAGGATAATCATGCGACTTATTTCCGTTAGCACCTTTTGCAAAAGAGATCAACGTCATACCACTACCGTGATGCCATTTGTTTCCTCCGAAAAATACAGAAATATAAAAACGAGGCTCGCGATTTTTATACATATTCGGAGCTGTTAAATCGTAGGCAGCAGCACCTCCCCACGCAGGATATTCCCATGTTGTTTTTTCCAGTTCATTTTCACTATATCCCGATTGTTTATCGATCACAGGGTTTGTTCCGTTATATCCGGTAACCGGATAGCGGCCGTTATTCATAGCATACGCATCCACCTGTTGTTGTGTCGGGCCTACACCGCCATAAGCCGTTCCGGAAATTCCGGTCGGAACCGTGTGTACTCCCATTGTATATCGGCCCTTATATCCGGTTGACCAAATCAATTCCGAATTCCAATGTTCCTGGGTTATCCCATAATAATTTGCATACGGGTCAGAGCCGTCACCTGCACGATATAATTTATACAGCGGATCATCGATCAGAACTTTAGCCGCCTTAGCAGCTTCCAGCCATTTATTTGCATCGTACTCCTGAGGGAACAAATGAACTCCCGATAATTCAGGGAATCTATCAGTTACCGGATTGACAACCGAACCGTACAATTTATTTCCATTAAACAGATCACGGGCCGAATAAAGCTTCAAGCGGGCAATAACAGCCTGACAAGCTCCTTTAGTAGCTAATCCTTTCTCCGCATCCGAATAATTTTCAGCCATTGCCGGATCGTTAATACATGCTTCCATTTCACTTACTACATAGTTCACACACTCATCCCATGTATTACGCGGACGATAAAGATCTTCCGTCGATGCGGTAAAATCCAGTAGTTCGTCACCCAGTAAAAAGACAGGTCCATAAATGCGCATCATCATAAAATAATAATAGGCACGTGCAAACCGGCTTTGCACCTTCCATTGCGCCAGTTCTTCTTTTGTGACGATCGGGTCAGAACATCGGTCTACATTTTGCATAAAAATATTACATTCACGTATTCCCTTATAATAGAAATCCATTTTGTAATAAGGTACGCTACTGGCATTCCAAGAACCGAAATTGATCCAACGTGTATCGCGGTCATAAGTCACCGAAGCTTCGTCAGATGCGCCTAACCAGGGTGAATAATTAAAATCTTCAGCATCATTCGGCAAAAAACTCATTGAATTAAGCCAATAACTCCGGGTATTGCCACGGGTTTCCCAGATTTTATCAAACGTCAGTTTTTCGTCTTCCTGCCTGTCCAGAAAATCATCACAAGATGAAAAAAAGGAAGACCCTATCAAAAGGCAAATAATTTGAAAAGATTGTATTATCGATATTTTCATATTTATAATTTTTTAGAGGATTAAAAATTAGCATTGAAACCAATTGTTACGACTCGGTTCGGAGGATATCCCGAGCCATCTCCATTTCCTTTTTCAGGGTCCCACAACTTAAACTTACTAAACGTAAGCAAGTTATTTCCGGATAAATAGAAACGTAATGACTTGATAAAAGTCTTACTCATCAAACTTTTAGGCATCGTATATCCAACTTCAAAGTTTTTCAGGCGCAGGAAACTGCCATCCCGCATCCACCAGTCGGAAGTCTGTGCATTATTGGACGAACCCGATGATCCGCTCCAGCTCAGACGGGGATATATAACCCCTGCATTTTGTTCCGGCGTATTACCCGGTCTCCATACCTTATTATAAACATCCTCATTGATTGCGGCACGTTCCATATTTCCGGAGCCGAAAGGAGTTTTTATTGTCGATCCGCTTAAAAAGAAATTGACATGTCCAACCCCCTGGAAAAATACATTCACATCCCAATTCTTCCATTGTGCAGTGGCACCAAAACCATAGATCATTTCTGGAAGATTGGTATATCCCATTGCCACCTGGTCTTGCGAGTTGATCACTCCATCGCCATTGATATCCTGATATTTAATATCACCGATGCGATATTCACCGAATGTTTGTTTAGGACTATTATCTATTTCTTCCTGACTCTCAAACAGTCCCAGTGCAACCAATCCGAAGGGTTGCATAGCTCCGCCCGAACCGAATGGTTTCCCTATCCTGTTCTGATACTTATATTCCCAATCCGGCTCATCATTATTAAGCAACTCATTTCTATTGTAGGTAAAATTGGCACGGCCAGTCAGAAAAACTTCACCAACCTTCTGTGAATATTCCACTGTTCCGTCAAACCCCTGATTCTTTGTTTCACCGATATTGGTATAAGGAATTACAGATAAGCCGGCAATAGCAGGTAAACCGGCACGTTGCAGAAAAATACCGGTACGTTTTTCCGAAAAATAATCGGCCTGAATACGTAGTTTATTGAATAAAGAAAATTCGGTACCTACATTGAGCTTATGTGCCTCTTCCCATGATGCAGTTAAATTTTCTACATCACCAACACGGATACCTCCGCCACCATTACCACCGGCAGAACCATAATTCCAGTTTCCTGCCCCGGCATCATTACCGACAAGAATAGTCGACTCATACACCCAACGCCGTTGTCCCCCGATATCGTCATTCCCGACTATACCATACGAACCTTTCAGCTTAAGCATATCCACCACTTTGGTCAACGGCTGGAACCATTTCTCATTGGAGACCATCCACCCGATAGCACCTGCCGGGAAAAAGCCGAAACGATGTCCGCGTGCAAAGTTTTCCGAACCGTTATAACCAATATTTATTTCTGCAAAATAAGTATCATTAAATGCATACGTCATACGTCCTGCAATACCCTGGTTTTTATATGGCAAAGATTTAAACTTATCTCCTTCCTGAGTACGGGTGTGAATTTTGTGATTGTATAAGAAAAGGGCTCCCAAACGGTGTTTTTTATCAAATAGACGTTCATAATTAAGAGAGGCTTCCATATAAGTCGTCATTGTACCATCACGACCGATAGCATACGACAATTCGCCACTACCGGTACGGATCGGAGTACCGAAGATGAGATTCCCTTCCTCGTCTCTACCGGTAGCATGATACTGAGTAGGCTCTTTACTACGACGCTGAATCGTTGTATTCCAAGCATCCCAGGAAAATTTGAAATTACCGGTCAAACCTTTCAATGGTTCCCAAATCGCTCCAATATCCTGAGTCAACCCGACCAGCGACTGCGAAGAATTCCAGAATTGCTGGCGATAACCGGAATGTACAAGCATATTCCAGGGATTATAGCCTGAGTCACTTGAAGGAGCAGCAATTGTCCCGTCTGAATATTGAACGGGAAAAGCATTAGGAGAAACCAGATAAGTATATTGCCAAATCGTATCATCATTATCTCCAAACCCCGGACCAAAAGACTTTTCATATATATTCGCCAGGTTTAAATTCAGAGTGGTACTTTTAGTCAAAGATAAATCGACATTCGCCCTGAAATTAAACTTATTGTAATTAATAGACGAATTATAGTCATATATATCCCCTGCACTTTTAAAAATAGAGCTTTCATTATAGAATGACCCGGAGATATAGTATTTTACAATCTCCGTTCCACCCGTGATACTCAGGTTCACTCGTTGATTGGAAGCCAGATCATTATACAATGCATCGATCCAGTCTACATTCGGATAAAGATCCGGATCGGCTCCGCTACGATACATTTCCAGGACTTCCGGCGTATAATAGCCTGGTTGGATATCATTATACAAATCTGCCCACTGTGCAGAGTTCACCATTTTAGGCATCTTAGTCGGGCTGGTAATACCTGCTTCTGTCCGTACATTGATCGAAGGTTTCCCGATATTTCCTTTTTTAGTTGTGATAAGAATAACTCCGTTTGCTCCACGTACGCCATACACAGCAGAGGCTGAAGCATCCTTAAGAATGGAAAAAGAGGCAATATCATCCGTATCGACCAAATCCAACTCACGTTCAATGCCATCGACCAATACCAAAGGGGTTGAATTCCCTTTAAAAGAAGAGACACCGCGAATATAAAAGTCTGCGGCACTGTTTTTACCGGGTTCACCCGACCGGCTCATCGCTACAACTCCAGCCAGTTGACCGGCCAACACATTGGAAATAGAAGCTCCCGGAACTTTCAAATTTGAGACATCTACAGTAGAAATAGCTCCTACTACACTCTCCTTTTTCTGACGTCCGTAGCCAACAACAACAACCTCGTCCAACACTTCATCATCAGCTTCCAGCGTTACATTTATTGTCGATTGATTACTGACAGCGATATCCACACTCTTCATTCCCATATAAGAAAAAGTAAGAACTCCTCCTACGCCTTCCACTTTAATCGCATATTTACCATTGATATCGGTTACAGCTCCGACAGAACTGTTTTTCAACCAAATATTTGCACCGATCAGAGGTTCTCCGGCCGCATCCACGACAACGCCTGTTACCGTAACACTCTTTTTTTGCGAAACAGAAGGCAAAGAAACCGGACCGGAAGCCGCTTTTCTTTTTACTACTACTTGATTTCCATTTACCTGATAAGTTAATCCCGTTTTTTCAAACAACGGATTAAGTATCTCTTGTATGGAACCCTTTACTACTTCAGTTTTTACTTTTCTATTCAATTCGCTTTTTATCTCATCGGAATAAAAAAATACATAACCGGTTTCGGTCTCTATGAATTTAAAAACGTCCAGCATAGTAGACTGTTTTTGCTCCAGGATTTGTTCTATCGAAATAGACGAATCATTATTTGCATAAGCATAAGTGATACTCATACTCAGCAGTAATACAATTATATGTCTGATTTTTTTCATACATTTGTATGTCTTTAGGTTTTTCATTTTTAATTGGAAAATTTAATCTCTGACAAGTCCGGATGATCTTGCCCATCGTCCGGACTTCTTTTTTATCGGTAATGTTCCTTCATAATCTTATCTCATAGGCATTCTGTTTTTAAGGTTATTATTCTATTATCAAAGTATCTGATTCAAAATGATATTGCGTATTATAAAGAATAGAGAAAGTTTCCATAACCTGATGGATATCGTCAAACAGAACGAGTTTTCCGGAGGACCTTCTATCTCCGATTCCGGATTTACATCGTATCGGAATATTATAATACCGGCTTAATCGCATTAAGATATTATCCATCGTCTCTCCCCGAAACTGAAGTAAACCGTCTTTCCAGGATATATAATCATAAACATCCACCTCATCTATCTCGTTTCTACCCTCCTGAATAGTCAATTTCCGGTTAGGAAGTAACTGAATTGTTTCGTTATTTGTAGTTTCAACCGCTACATGACCTTCCACCAGCACAACAGAGCTTTCTTTCTCCTCTTCATAAGCAGAAATATTAAATTTGGTTCCCAGCACATTAACAACAAAACCTTTTGTTTTCACATAAAAAGGAATTTCTTTCCTGGCGACTTCAATATAAATCTCCCCTTCCACTTCTATTGAGCGTTGAGATGGCTCAAAACTGGAAGGAAAATGCAATATGCTACCTGAATTCACCCAAACTTTCGAGCCGTCTTCCAACAAAAGCGAAGAACGGCGTCCTTTGGGGACGACCAATGTATTCATAACGATCTTTTCAGGATCATCCTCTGTGACCTTCTTTGCAATAGTCCGCTCTTTTTCTTTTGCTTTTACCGTAATTTCCGAATCATAAGCGATCAAAGCATTATCTTCTACCTGAACAGTTTCGCGGGTATCCAGAATTAATGTCACTTCAGTCCGGATACTGTCAACTATCAGTCCGGTATCCGCTACCTGATTTTGTGAGAACCAACTTTCACCCCAAAATCCAAAACCGGTAATACCCAGCAATAACACAGCAATGCAAGCGGCAGCATAGCGTATCAATCTCACTCGTTTCCCGACATGTCTCTTCTGCATAGTAATCTGTAAACCTGCCCAAAGTTGTTCCGACTTATCTGCCGGAACAGAAAAATCATTCAAACGAACTGATTTCAAAATGGCACGTGCCTGGTCTGCAGCCAATTGTTCTTCCGGATGTTCCTCCAGCCAGGAAAACCAAATCGCATTCAACTCTTCGGTAGGAGTCAGACACCACATGATGAAACTCCGATCATGCACCAATCTATGTGTTATTTCTGATATTTTCTTATCGCTCATTTATGAACCTTGTTATGCGTCATTTCTTATACATACGCATGAAAAGGCTAAATGACCCCATTAAAAATAAAAAAAGGCTTCAATAAAATAATAATAGAAGATAATTTTCACGAATACGATTAATCGCACGATAAATCAATTTGCGGGAGCCTTTCGTTGTCAATCCAAGTAAAACAGCAATTTCATCATACTCCAACTCCTGCATATAACGTAAATAAATAGCTTCCCGCTGACGTCCTGTAAGGCATTGCAACATATTTTCTATTTGCTCGGTTAACTCTTTTCGTTCCTCTTCTTCTTCGATACGATCTAATCCGGAAACAGAAATCTGAAAAAAATAATCCTCTGTTTCTATTAGTTCCTCACAACCAACTTCTTTTCTTTTTTGAGAGATAAATCGATTTTTTAAGCAGCGCAAAAGATAATTCTTTTCATGTTCACCCTCCGATATTTCGTTCTGATGATCAAAAAAATGAAGAAAGACATCATGAATAAGATCATACAATGTATCCTCATCCACACCTAGTGCCCTACCGTATGAATACATTTGGTCAATGTATTTCTCATATAGCACTTTGTAATTGCTCTGTTTGTTTTTCAACATCACTTCCTTGTTTTTATACGATAGATAGTGGATACTTAGTTCATACAGAACTATTATCTATGTGTAAAAAAACAAGTATGATAAGTAAAAAAGTAGAGCTAAAATCATTAAAAAAGCAGAACAACACCATGTTCCTACTGTATAAATTCACTTTCTGTAGGAATAATTCTCACTTATTAAAGAGAATAATAGGTTTTATTTCTATTTTTGTGATCATTTTGAACTTAGTTCTGTATGAACTAAGTAATTTAACCGGATTTTCACCGAACATAACACGCTGTTTTACAGCTATATTTCACAAATTCTTTATAGTTATTCACATTTAAGAATTCTTCTATAGAATAATAAATATCTGGTTGTATATACCCTTCCTCAAACAATGCCGAAGGCTCATAAAAAGTCTCCGTTGCCGGTATCTGGTACTGTATCTTTGAATTAGGCAAAGCACTTCGAATGACATTTCCGCAAATAGGATAATACTGTCCTGCCTCTTCTCCTACCAATACCGCAGCATGTGACTGTTTTATTGCCAGACAGAAGTGAGCTCCGGCTGAATAGGTCTTATTTCCCATAATTACAAAGACTTTTCCCTCATAACCAGATTCGTTGGCCGGTATGGATTCTTCCATAAATGCGACACCCTTTTCCATTATAGGATTCCCAAATCTCTCCATCCAGTAGTTCTTTCCTGCTTTATCTTCACTAAAAACTTTCTTCATCAAATCAGATTCAAGATACTCTTCTACCCCTGATCGCTTTCCTGTCATCCGTACTTTAGAAGTATACGCATCCGTTTTCAAATGACTTATGATGACAGAATTATTACCATCCGATCCTCCACTATTATGTGTAACATCGATAAACAAATATTTTATATGCTTGCTTTTCAATTCACTAAAAAAGGTATCCACAAATCCCCGGTATTGCTTCACATTATCCTCCCCATAGATCTCACAAGTATTATAATAAAGAACTGCAATAGAATCCTCCGGATGAAAAGCAGAAGCATACGGCTTAGAATACACAGAATCTTTTATTATCCTGTGAGTATCAACGCAAATAGTCGTATCACGGAGCCCGTTTGATGTTTTTACGACACCTGTATATATCATTGTACTTTTGTTGGCAGGAGATAGCAATAAATTCAATAACAAATTCATATTTTCATTCCGAAACCCCGAAGGCTGATCCCACGGGATCATAGAATCTATATCCAAAGCCGTATAAGATGCAAAAGAGTCTCTTACAGCCAACAGAGTATCATTTCCCAACAACATCTGATCCCCCCGAAACTCAACTGCCGGGAAGCGATAACGCCCCAAATCGGAGAAAAATCCGAGTACAGCGACATGTCCATCCAGAAATTTCCTGACCTTCATCAACCGCCACCCAAAATCTTCCCGCGCCATAGGCACAGAACACGATTCGATCATCTTTTTCTCTAACGTAACAAAAGTCATCGAATCATAACGTTGATACGGGTCCGGATGTATATCCCTGATCATATGGAAAAAGTACCGGATATCATCTTTCATATCTCCCGGACTTAACCAATCTTTATCACTTCTGTCGGCACAACCAATAAAAAAGAATAATATTAAAATACCAGCTACTAAGTTTTTCATAATGACTTCAAACTACAACAATACCTTTGATATCTCCAAAGATATGGATAATTGTATCAATAACCTCCTTGATATAAAAAATAACCCGCCTGATATAGTGATTAACAATGAGATGCTGTATATTTGTACAAATATTCTTTCTGTTTCACAGCTGTGATATGAAAGAAATCCATCTGTGAAACAAACGGAATCCAACTGTGATATGAAAAGAAGACAACTGTGATATGCAATATAAGATTAGGAAAAAACTTTAATTTAAGATTATTATGGGAGCAAAATACGCGTTATATGAAAATCCAAACCCGAAAGGAGATGGTAAGAAACAACCTTTACATGCCAGGATTGTGCCCAAAGGGACCATCCATACCCAGGAAATAGCCGAAGAGATAGCGGATAGCTGCGGTTATTCCACCGCCATCACGAAAGGGATGCTGGACGCATTGGCAAAAGTAATCTCTAAAAACCTGCGCAGAGGATATACAGTCGAGCTGAACGACCTCGGTTCATTCTCCATTTCATTGAAATGCCGTCCGGTAATGGACAAAAAAGAATTACGCTCCTGGTCGGTACGCTTCGGTAATGTTCATTTCAAAGGAAGCAAAAAGCTAAAGCAACAATTGGGTCCGATAGACCTGGAACGAGATTCCGAAGCGGTAGCAACCCACTATGTCCCCGAACAACGCAAAGGCCGGATGCTGAACGCGATGGAAGAAAAAGAATATTTCACTGCGGCACAATACATGCGGCTAAATGGTTGCAACCGTTCGACTGCCGTACGCGATTTGAATGAACTGATCGAAGACGGAAAAATAAAAAAACTAGGTTACGGAAAAGCTGTGTTATATGTACCCGTAAACAGAAAGGAAGAACATGAGTAACTTTTCAGGAACAGAGAAAAATACATTCTCGAAAATATACTTGGTGTACTTCCCAAAACTCGTACGTTTTGCACGGGAATATGTCATTTCGACCGAAGATGCCGAAAACATCGTACAGGATATTTTCATGTATTTGTGGGAACACCGGGACATGCTGGATTCTCTGACAAACCTCAACGCCTTCCTGTTTACACTGGCTAAAAACAGATGTATCGACTTTTACCGCCACAAAACATTCATAGACAGTAAAAAAGAATCACTGGATAATCTGCAGGAAAGAGAATTAAAATTAAAAATGGAAGCGTTGATGCAATTCGATGAAAACATTTTTACAGAAAAAGAAATAGAAGATCTATTGGCTAAAGCCATCGAACACCTGCCGGAAAAATGTCGGCAGGTGTTCATTCTGAGCAGAATGAACGGATTAAAGCATGAGGAGATAGCCACGCAACTGGATATATCCGTACATACCGTGCAAAACCACATTGTAACCGCTATCCGTAAATTGAAAGTAGAATTGAAAGACTACCTCCCCCTGTTCATTTTTATCATCTAAAATCTTTCTCAAAAAAAATTTATTTTTTTCTATTTTCGACTAGTAGATAGTCGGAACTTATCCGTCATATTAACAGAACAAGCACTAAATAGCATGAATGAACAACTAGATAAATATTTCCTCGGAGAACTTTCTGACACAGAAAAGAAAGAACTTCTTGATCAGATAGAATCCGACTCTGGTCATAAAGCAGAATTCATCCGTATGCAAAATACAGTCACTATCTCAAAACTGGGAGAACAAAAGGGAGATAATGAATGGGCCTCACAGAAAATGGAAGAATTGGGGAACCGGATCAACCGTCGGCAAATTCGCAAACTTTATCTTAATCTGGCAAAATATGCAGCAGTCGTGGCTATTCTTTTCATCAATATCTGGCTGCTCGCCGATAAATTCATGCCGGAAGAGAAAGCCGTCCTTTATACTAAAATAGAAGTTCCTAAAGGGCAACGCATCTATATGACTTTCCAGGATGGGACGGAAGCATGGCTAAGCCCCCGGTCGGTCATCAAAATCCCGAATGAGTTCAGCAACGAAGAACGCTCTGTGGAACTGGACGGCGAAGGCTTTTTCTCAGTGACAAAAGACGCTGAACGTCCTTTTATTGTCAAAACCAAACGATATGATATAAAAGTACTTGGTACCAAATTCAATGTATTTGCCTATTCGGAAAGTAACCGGTTTGAAACCAACCTGGTAGAAGGTCGTGTGCAGATCATTAATAATGACAGGCCACAGGAAAGTATCATCCTGAAACCAAATGAAATGGCTTCTCTTTCCAATGGCAACCTGATAAAATCCATCGCTTCATTCGACAATGAAGAATACCTGAAAAGCGGAATATTTTATTTCAGTAATAAGAAATTCTCTGAAATACTGGATTATCTAACTTTGTGGTACAACGTAAAATTCACTATCAAAGAATCAGCCCGGATCGACCAGTACATATCCGGAAAATTCCGTCAGAGCGATGAAATAGAAAGGATATTGAAAGCTCTGCAAGGAGTGCATCATTTCCAATACAAAATAGTCAACAATGAAGAGATAGATATATTCTAATTCAATAAATATTCACTTATAAATATAATGCCTATGAAATAAAAATCAAATCATTCTACAGGAATGGTATAAAAAGGGGCAAGTGTTACCAGCACCTACCCCTAAGTCAATACCTTCCTTTTTTCATGTATTCCACAAACATTTAAAAACAGTATTAACTTTTAAAGCTATGAGCAAAGTTATGAAAAAAAACTTATTGCTATTGTTCAATCGTGTCAATTATATTGAATTAAAGCATACAATTCGTATTATGAAAATAACGACAGTTCTCACATTAATTGCAATTTTCCAGCTTAGCGCCATTGCTTTGCATTCCCAAAATGCCAAAGTGAGCATCAGCAAGAATAATCTGCCACTCAAGGAATTTATCCATGAGATAGAGAAACAGACCGATTATCTTTTCATGTACAGCGAAAAAGAGATCGATCTGCAGGAACAGGTACAAGTCAAAGCAAAAAACAAACCTGTTTCAGAAGTATTGGAAGAGGTATTTGCCGACAGCCAGATCAAATATAACTTCAATGAAGGATATATTTCCCTGCGAAAAGCAGAAAAAGGATCTATCAATCAGGAAAAACGAAAAATATCCGGTATTGTCAAAGAAACAACCGGTACTCCTATTATCGGAGCTAATGTCATAGTGAAAGGGACTACTATTGGTAGTGTCACAGATATAGACGGTCGTTTCACACTGGATGTTCCGGCAAACGCAACCCTTACGATTTCCTATATAGGCTATCTGGCACAGGAAATTGCGGTCGGAAACAAATCGGATTTCTCTATCCTGTTAAAAGAGGATAGCGAAACATTGGATGAAATTATCATTATCGGTTATGGTACCACTTCTGCTAAAAAAATGGTTTCTGCCGTCACATCCGTAAAAGGAGAAACATTACAAGACTTACCTTTTCCGAACGTCGCATCCACCCTGCAAGGGCGAGCTTCCGGTGTAATTATCCAGAACCAAGGCGGAGAACCGGGTAGTGAACCTAAAATATCCATTCGTGGCGGTGGCGATCCATTATATGTTATCGATGGTATCATTACCACAGATTGGGAATTCAAAACATTGAACTCTGAAGACATTGAAAGCATCTCCATCTTAAAAGATGCTGCATCACTGGCTGTTTACGGTTCACGCGCAGCAGACGGTATTGTTTTGGTTAAAACAAAAGAAGGTCGAAAAGGCAAACGGTCAATAGTCTACTCTTTCAACGCACAGTACAGCCAGCCAACTGTTTTACCAAAGAAACTGGATGCTTACACGTATGCAGACGTTCAGAACCAGGCAGCAATAGCAGACGGATACGGAGAATACCATCAATTCAGTAAAGATGAAATGGATGTTATCAGAAACCAGTCCGATCCTTACCTGTATCCGAATACAGATTGGTATTCGCTAGGATTGAAAAACTTCGCTCCGGAATACAGACATTCTTTATCTATGACAGGAAATCAAAAGGATGTTAATTACTACCTCTCATTAGGCCTCTTCGATCAGGGTAGTTTGTATACTTCCGATGCCCTTAATTATTCGAGATACAATCTCCGCAGTAATGTGAATACAACCTTTGAAGAGATCGGGCTGAAAGTTGCTTTCAACATTAATGCAGCTATGGAGAAGAAAAAATATCCTTCATTTGCCGCCGACGGCATCTGGGATCACCTGAATGCCAAATCCCCGTTAGACCTCGCTTATAATGAAGACGGGACTTTAAGTACGGTATCAGACAACCCATTGATGGAAATGGATGAACGTTCCGGATATGATAGGAACGACGGGATGTACCTGAACACACAATTTGTTGCAGATTGGTCAGTACCCTGGGTGAAAGGATTATCACTCGGTTCCATGTTTTATTACCGTGTAAATTCAAGCCACTTAAAAAAACTTTCAGCTCGTGCTCCCCAATACGGTAAAGATGGAACGCAGTTGGAAGTGACAAAACCATCACTAAAGGAAGAAGCTTATTTCGGTGAATCTTACCAATTTGAGCTAAACGCAGCTTTCCAGCGTACTTTCGCCAGTGTACATTCAATCGATGCCAAAGCCGTATTTACAGTAGCAGAAAATACCGGACATAATTTCTGGGCTTCCCGCAGAGACTATCTATCAACCACCGTCGATCAGCTGTTTGCCGGCTCCAGCACGACCATGCAAAATGCAGGAAACTCGGAAGAAGGCGGACGAATGGGATTGGTCGGACGTTTGAAATATGACTTCGCAAACCGTTATTATATCGAAGGAAGTTTCCGCTACGACGGTTCGGATAATTTTGCCCCGGGACACCGTTGGGGATTCTTCCCGTCGGTTGCTTTGGGATGGGATATTACGGAAGAACCTTTCTTCAAAAATCTCACCCCAAGAAATATCGACCTCTTAAAACTACGTGGTTCTTATGGACAGATGGGTACCGAAACAGGTGTGAACCGGTTCGGTTATCTGTCGACTTACAATATGGTTGAAAACGCAATCTGTATCGGTGGAGAATTAGTATCCGGATTTAACGAAGGAGGATTGACATCTCCTGAACTATTAAGCTGGTATACACGTAATTCTTTAAACTATGGTATCGATGTTGCCTTCTTCAACTATCGGTTAAAAGGTTCTGCCGATTATTTCTTTTATGTAACCAAGGGGGGATTGGTAAGTCCGGAAGACCGTTACACTACTCCGCTAGGGACCAAATTGCCACAGATCAAGTCGAACAATGAACACCGTCGTGAAGGCTTTGAGTTATCTATGAGATGGAATGATAATATCGGTTCGGATTTCCATTATGAGATCGGAACAAACATGACCTATTACAACAATTTGTATGTGGTAAAACAGGAAGAGGCGTTGTCCACACTGATGAATCCGTATAAACGCAGTACACACCAGACAGATTATTACAAAGTCATACTTATCGACAACGGTTTGTATCAGTCGCCGGAACAGATATTGGGTGTACCGCGCAGGTTAGCATCTTCCGAAACAAAATTAGGAGATATCGTTTATCAGGATCTCAACGGTGACGGAAAGATAGATGCTGAAGACCAGATACGTTACGGCATGCCCACTGCTCCTCATTTTACCTATGGCGTGGATTTTGTATTCTCTTACAAAGGATTTTCTCTATCCGGCCTGCTCTACGGAACAGGTAAACGTAATATGGAATTCGGGGTCAATACCAAAAAAGACGAATCCGTCCATGTGAAAAACGAATATCAACTGGATTATTGGAGAGAAGATAACACAGACGCACTTTTCCCGAGAAAATCGTTATCTTCAAGTGTCAACGGAGGAAACAATCAAGTAGAATCGAGCTTCTGGGTAAAAAATGCTTCATTCCTTCGTTTGAAAAACTTATCACTATCCTATGATTTCAAATACAAGCTGCTGAAGAATGCAAACTGGCTCAGCATGTGCAGGGTAAACCTGACAGGAAGTAACCTCTTTACTATTTCCGGAGTTTCAGACTATTTCGATCCGGAAACGACTTCCACAAACGGAGGTTATCCGGTACAGCGTGTTTATTCTGTCGGTGTAACAGTCGGATTTTAATAAGGGTATAACAATTGAATTTTAATAATATGAAAAATATGAATATTAAAACAATATCAGTGGCCTTACTAATAGGGTGTACGGCTTGTAGTGACATTCTGGATAAAGGCCCGTTAGATAAATTCTCGGAAAACGATGTATGGGAAAGTGCGGAATTGGCACAAGCCTTCTTGTATCCCTCACTAAATTATGCCACCGGACAGTTGGTGTGGAATGATAAATGGACGGACAATGATGTCATCCAGGATGACGGAGACGCTTCGAACGTAAATAAAGAACAGATCGACCGCTATTACGATGCCGGTTGGAATCCAGGCGGGAATAAAGATAAAGCCGGGGATATTTATGCCAACATCCGCAAGTGTAATCTCATGCTCCAAAAAATGGAAGAAAACACGACCTTCCTGGAGCAGGATAAAAATCACCTGATTGCACAGGCTAAGATGCAACGTGCCATGATCTACTTCAGCCGTGCCCGTTTGTTCGGAAAACTGATGATCGTAGACCGCGTACTCGACCCGGAAGAAAAGATGGAACTGCCCAGAACGGAAACGATCAAAGACACGTATGACTTCATACTGAAAGATTTGCAAGATGCAGCAGCCGAACTGCCCACCTCCATTAAAAACTCCGAGGCAGGCATGCTTACCCGAGGTGCAGCCTATGCATTAATGGCGGAAGTCGCACTTCACGGTGCAGCCTATATCGAATCCGGTCAGGATGAATACTACAACATTGCAAAGAAAGCCAGCGAAGATCTTTTCGCCCTCGGACAGTATGATCTGGATACCGATTACGAAAAAATGTTCAACGAATTCGATTATGCACTAGGTTCGAAAGAAATTATTCTGGCCCAATTCAGACATGAGAATAACACAAAGTTTGCAGATACCTGGATGCAGACATTGGTTCCGAATGTTAACAACGACAAACTAAAAGAATTCGCCAACCCCAAACTGAACGACAGCTTTGAAGGCTGGATCGGAATGTTCCCTTCAGTCGACCTGGTAAACGAATACGAAGTCAGAGACACGGACGGAACAGCCAAAGACTGGAACCAAAGCAGTTTCTACAAAAGCTGGCAACAAAATGGCGGATATGTTTCGGACGCTATTTATAAGAACCGGGACAATCGCTTCTATGCAACTGTCGTACAAGACTCAAGCCGTTTTTTCAACAGCCTCGTAACGATGCGCGCAAAAGGTAACATGCATTGGGACAGTAAAGCCGGAGGTGATTGGGGAATGGCTCTGAACGGATATGTTTATCGCAAAGGCATATACACGGCAAAACCGTTATTGAATTCGGACCCGACTTACTACCATCAGGTAGTTCTGCGATTGGGACGCTCTTATCTGAACTATGCGGAGGTAATGTTACGGCAGGGCAACATCTCTACGGCAATTGAATATATTAACAAAACCCGTACGGTACATGGCGCGATGCCGGAACTACCTCTGAACTTGTCTTCAGAACTTGCCTGGAAAGCCTATAAACGCGAACGACGCATCGAGTTGGTACATGAAGGTGACAGATATTGGAGTCTATTGCGATGGGGAAAAGCCGACAAAAAAGAGAAAGTGGAAGAATTGACAAAAGTTCATCACGCTATCAGTATTTCCGAAGACGGAAAGAATTTTGAAATTATTCCTTTACCCTATCAGACCTCTTTCAACGAACGTGTCTTTACAAAGAAAAGATATTTGTTCCCGGTTCCTGAAGGTGAAAGAGTAAACAACCCGTCTCTCGATCAAAACGAAGGATGGTAACCAATTATAAACATCTTATAAAACAACAAAAAAAAATGAAAGCACTGTATAATTATTTAGTTCTACTTTTATTGATCGTCATAAACACCTCTTGTCTGAAGGCCGGTTTGGACGACCTGGAAACGTACAATCAGAATGATATTACAAATATTCGCTTTGAATACAGATGGTGGGATGAGAGTGGTAAAAGACTCCGGGTGATAGAAATGGGTACGGAAAAGACAATCGACAATAATGCAAAAGAAATAGTCTGTTCGATCAAAGTACCTGATGCCACACAAACTTTTACAACCGAAATCAGAAATCAGGTTTCATTAAGCACCTTGGCAATCAATGTAGATGCATCCTCATCTGCCCGTATCAGCCCGGTTGGTGGTGCCCCGTCAATGGGAACATTCCCCTCCGACTTTTCAGCAAAAGAATTTGTATATAAAGTTACAGCCGGAAACGGGGATAATGCAAACTGGACAATCAGGATTACGAATTTCATAAAATAAAGAAATTTCGTAAAACATACTCTTTTAACTTTTTTCTGAAAGTTGGGTTAAGGAGGAGAAAAAAACACTTCCTTAACCCAGCCTCTTAACTAAATTCAATATTATCGGGAATGAATAAAATACGCTTATTATCCGCATATTCTCTTATTGCGGGAGCAATCTCCGCCCAACACACAATAGACTTGAGTAAAGTCTCCCCTCCTGCCGTCAACTACCTGCAAATGGGGCACTCCGGTCCTGCCGGAAAAGAGATTCGTATAAACAATCTATACATGGAAGAAAGCGGTATCCCGCAACTTCCCGTCATGGGGGAAATTCATTACAACCGGATGGATCAACGGTATTGGCGTGATGCTCTATTGAAAATGAAAGCATCAGGCATCGACATAGTAGCTACTTACTGCATCTGGTCTTTACACGAAGAATTCGAAGGTGAACTTTCTTGGGAAGGACACCTCAACCTCCGGCGTTTTGTCGAATTATGCAAAGAATTGGATCTGAAAGTGCATCTACGTTTCGGACCTTACTGCAATGCCGAAATAAAAAACGGAGGATTACCTGATTGGATTGTAGAAAATAAAAATCTTAAAACCCGCTCGAACGATCCGTTGTATCTTGAATATACACGCCGGTGGTACCAAGCCGTATATGATCAGGTAAAAGGTTTATTATGGAAAGATGGAGGTCCTATCATGGCTCTCCAGTTGGAGAATGAATATGTAAAGCAAGGAATGATCGTTTCACATTTGCTCAATCTAAAAAAAATGGCCGTACAAATAGGATTTGACGTTCCTATTTATTCCATGACCCACTGGATGGACAGCGAATATCCGAAAGGAGAAATCGTTCCTTACGCCGGTTTCTATATTGAAGCTCCGTGGACAGCTTCGGGAAAGAATGAAATACCAACTTCCAATTTCGAATTTTTCACTTACAACCGTCTGTCGGATAATATAGGTACCGATATCATAAAAATAGAAGGAGAAGTAGAATCTCTAAGCGGAGAAAATAACGACTCTCCTTTCTTCACATGTGAAATAGGTGTGGGAACAACCGCATTCTATCATCGCCGTGCTGTCGTTCCCGAAGAAATGGCTGGTGAAAATATTAACCTGCGTTTGGGATGCGGAGCCAATATGATGGGATATTATATGTATGCCGGAGGTACTAACCCGGTTGGAAAAGCAAGTACATACCAATCATCCGGACCTCGTGTCAGCTATGACTATCAGGCTCCTATCCGCGAATTTGGCACTTTGGGGACGGTCATGCAGGAAACAAAGAAATATAATTATTTCATGAACGATTTCGGTACGGCACTCGCTCCGGCTGTGGCTTATCTTCCTACCAGCAATCAGGACAGGAATAATTTGCAATGGGCCGTACGTCTGAATGAATCGGCTGGATACCTGTTCTGCTCCAATTATCTATATAAACACACCCGGAAGGATTATAAAAATGTTCAGTTTACCGTAAAACTGAAAAATGAGACCCTTCGTATACCGCGCAAAAAAGTAACCGTCAAAGGCGGAACTTATTTCCTGTGGCCATTCAACCAATCATTAAGCGGTGTATTGTTGAAATACTCAACAACACAGCCGATCTGTTCCCTGGCAGAAGGAAACAACAATACTTATTTCTTCTTTGAAGACGACCTCATTCCTGGTGAATATTTTATTGACAACAAAGACATTCAGGATCTTAAAGTAAAGAACGGCACATTCAGAAAAGAAAAGAACGGCTATTTTATTGATCAACTGACACCAGGAAAAGAATGTACCATAGAAGTTACAAAAAACAACGGTGCAATAGTTCGTTTCGTCACTTTGACAGAAGAAGAGTCGGATCATATCTGGAAAGGTACGATAAAAGGAAAAGAGTTTGTAGTTATCAGCAACTCTTCATTGATATATGACAATGACAAGATCACGCTAATCGACGAGCGACCGTCGACAGAAGCCTGGATATATAAAAACGGCAACTTCAAGTTGCAAACAAACCGGACCACTCCGCGGAATTTACAGGCCACAGTTCATCAGGTAACCCCTATGGAAAAAAGCCAGTGGATCCGTCCGGCGAAAGGAAATACGATAAAACGTTTATTCTCGCTGAAAACATTTTCAACGATAGAACGCGCTTATCTGCGTTACGCTTCTATCAAACCGGTTCGTTGCAGGCTCAACGGCAAAGATGCGGAATCCACAAAAATGAAGGATTATTCCCGTGCAGACATAACAGCTCTGCTCCAAAAAGAAAATAATACGGTTGAATTTATTTTACCTGACGGCGAAGATGTAATCGCAGAGGTCGAAATCTTACTGAAGAACGGAGAGCGTATTGTTTGGAATACCGATGCGACCTGGTTATCTTCGGAAAATAACCAACCGGTTATAACTGTTTCAGGTGGAAACACTCCTTCGGCTTTTGCTCCGGAAGAACACTTGGCTGTATATGAGGTAAAAGCCCCGACGGCAGTTTGTAGTGAAGAAGAAACACGCATGTACATTTCCTACAAAGGAGATGTTGCCAACGCATACCTGAACGGACATCTGACGGGGGACTCTTTCTACGACGGAACCGACTGGATCCTCAGCCTGAGCCGTCTCAAAGAGTCTATCGAAATAAACCCGATGGTTATCCGCATTGACGGTCTGAAATCGGCTGATGCCCCGATCTACTTTGAAAAAAATGTCTTACCGGCAGATTGTGTAATTCCGACAATTTCCGGTATTCGGATTAAACAAGAATACCGTTTCGATTTGAAAAATGAATAACGACCGGAAATTACTAATTTAACAAATTGTCAATGAACCCTTACTTTCTGTGTCTTACATGCGAGAGTAAGGGTTCTTGCATAAACTAAATCCAGCATTACGCAAACCTTTGCGTAGCTTTTTTCCCATTGAAATCAGCGACAAACGATATATTTCACTATTTTTGAAAACTAATCTACTGACTCAAGTATAAAATGAGAACAAACTTTATTCTTTAAGACAATCATATGGAAAACATGAAAAATTCGAGAAGAAGTTTCTTTAAGAAAGGACTGGCAGGAGCAGTTGCGTTAGGCTCCGCATCTATTTCCAATCCTGTAGCAGCTATTTCAACAGAAATAAACGCATCTGCTGCAAAACGCATAGTATTAATATCGCTCGACGGCATCTGCGTTGACGGATTTCTAAAAGCAAAAACCCCCAACCTGGACGCATTAATGGCAGAAGGTTCCCTGTCACTCGATACGCGGGTGGTTATGCCATCGGTCACTTTACCTAATTGGACAAGTCACCTGACGGGAAGCGGTCCGGAACAACACGGAGTGGTAGATAATAGCTGGGAAATAACCAAATTCAAATTACCCGCCATTGAAACCGACAGCCAGGGCTATTATCCCTCGGTATTCAAAATATTGAAGGACGCCCTTCCACAAGCTAAAACAGCCTTTTATTATAATTGGATCAATCTGTTCTATCCCTATAATAAACAGTATTTTGATGAAGTCAGCTATCTGGAAAACGATGCCTATCTGCCGAATTACGAGAAAGCGCTCTCTTTTTTGATGGAGAACCGGAAAAACCCGACACTGGTCTTCCTTTATTCCGTGCACACCGACCATGCCGGGCACAAATATAAATGGATGTCCCCCGAATACATTAAATCTATTGAAGAAGCAGATGTTGAGATTGGTAAGTTCATAGACAAGATGAAACAGGAAGGATTGTATAAAGATACTCATTTCATGTTCCTTACAGATCATGGTGGTATCGAATACGGACATGGCGGAGTAAGCACGGAGGAAATGATCGTCCCTTGGGGGATCACCGGACCTGGAATTAAAAAAGGGTTCAAAATAACGGAAGCCAACAACACAGTAAACACGGCCGCCACAATCCTGCAGTTGTTCAAGATAAAACAACCATTAGCCTGGACCGGTGAAGTTCCAAAGTCTATATTCAAATAATTCTATAACAAAACACAATGACAACACTCAAAAGTTTTCTACTTCTTTTGTGTATCAGCTTCTCTCTGCAGGCTTATACACAGGAAAAAGTAATAACCCGCGAAGTCCTGTCTTTAGATAAAGGTTGGAGCTTCCACAAAGGGGATATCCCTTATCCGGTCATCAAAGGTCATAATGCAACTTACCGGAATGCCAAAGCCGGATATGTAAGCGGAGCTGCCTCTCCAAACTATGACGACTCTTCCTGGCGTATAGTCGATTTACCCCATGACTGGGCAATCGAAGGAAATGTAAATCCGGATGCCAATCTTTCCCAAGGATACTATGACCGCGGTTTTGGCTGGTATCGCCGCAAATTCAAACTCGATCCCGAAGACAAGGGAAAACATCTTGAGATACAATTCGACGGTATTTCAACCCATGCAACCATCTGGGTAAACGGAACAGTACTGCATCGTAACTGGTGCGGATACACCTCCATGTATATCGACATCACTCCCTATGCTACTTACGGTGATAATATCAATACGATCGCCGTACGCGTGGATGCGGATGCCCAGGAGGGTTGGTGGTATGAAGGAGCCGGTATTTACCGTCATACCTGGCTGGTTAAACGTTCGCCACTGCATATCATTACCGACGGTGTATTTGCTCATCCGGTAAAGAAGAACAACAACCAATGGGAAATACCCGTGGAAGTTTCTTTGTATAACTCGGGAAAGTTATCGGCAGACGGAGAAGTCGAAGTAACCCTGTTCGCTCCTGATGGCAAGCAAATGACAACACAGTCAAAAGCAGTCTCCGTCACAGCATTAAGAGAAGGTATTGCCAATCTCCCACTGACGGTGTCAGACCCGCAACTTTGGTCGCCCGACAGTCCTGTCCTTTATAAGGTAAAGACTACGGTGAAACAAAACGGAACCGTAACCGACGAGGTCGAAACCAAATGCGGTTTCCGTACAATCCGTTTCGATAACAATACAGGTTTTTGGCTGAATGGGGAGAACATCAAGATAAAAGGTGTTTGTAACCACCAGGATCATGCCGGAGTCGGTGTTGCTGTTCCCGATGCACTTTGGGAATTCCGTCTGCGCAAACTGAAAGAGATGGGAGTCAATGCCTATCGTGTAGCTCACAATCCGGTTGCCAAAGAGTTTATGGCTGCTTGCGACAGCATGGGTATCATGGTTTTAGATGAAAACAGATTGTTCAACACTTCACCCGAATATGTTCGTCAACTGGAGTGGCAAGTACGCCGCGACCGTAACTGTCCGAGCGTAATCCTTTGGTCTGTTTTCAACGAAGAACCGATGCAGGGCACGGAAAACGGGGTTGAAATGGTTCGTCGTATGTACGACGTAGTGAAAAAGATGGACCCGACACGCCCTATAACAGCTGCAATGAATGGAGGATTCTTCTCTGAATATAATGTATCACAGGCTGTAGATGTCGGAGGATTCAACTATCAGATCGAAAGTTACGACCGTTTCCACGAAGCCAATCCAGACCTACCTCTGACCAGTTCGGAAGACGGTTCCGCCTTTATGATAAGGGGTGAATATGTCACAGACCGGTCGAAGAACCTGATGGATTCATACGATACGCAATGTGCAGACTGGGGAGCCACCCATCGCAGAGCCTGGAAAGCCGTGGCAGAACGCCCCTGGATGGCAGGATGCTTCTACTGGACCGGATTCGATTATCATGGTGAGCCGACTCCGCATCGCTGGCCTACAGTCAGTTCTTTCTTCGGTATCATGGACTTATGCGGCTTCCCCAAAATGGCTTATTACTTGCACCAGGCACAATGGGTAAAAGATAAAGATATCCTGGAACTGGTGCCTCACTGGAACTGGCCTGCCGACTCCATCGGAAAGCCTATCAAAGTAATGGCATTGAGCAACGCGGATAAAGTAAAGTTATTACTGAATGGCAAAGTAATATCCGAACAAGTGGTCGACCCATATGAAATGAATACCTGGTCTGTTCCTTATAAACCAGGCAAACTGGAAGCCATCGGCTACAAGAACGGAAAGGTCGTCTCACGTACCAAAGTGGAGACAACCAAGGAACCTGTCCAGGTTCGCCTGACACCGGACCGTAACAGTTTGGCCAGTGATGGTCGTGACGCTATGCCGATCACCGTAGAAGTGATAGACTCCAAAGGCCGTCATGTACCAACAGCCGACAATATGATGGAATTCACCCTGACGGGTCCCGCCGAAATCATCGGTGTAGGAAACGGTAATCCGAACTGCCACGAGCCGGAAAAGGGTAATAAACGCAGCCTGTTCTATGGACTTGCACAGGTCATCATCCAGAGCAAAGAAGGTTCAGGGCCAATCACTCTGACTGCCTCGACTCCGGGATTAAAACCGGCAACGATCACGATCAATACCGAAGAGGTCGCTCCCATACCATCCGTCGCACCAGAGTTTCCTCCAATGTTGCTGAACAGATGGGTAGCCTCTTCCCTTTCCACAGACAAACCTGACGCAACCCGTCAGATTGCCGATAACGATATGAACAGCTGGCAACCCGTTTCAAGTGGTGACCTGATCAAACTGGAGAATGCTAAATTCGTCATTTTGCGTGCGACATTCAATCCTTATCAGGCCCATCGGGAAGAAGGCGGAAGTATCCTTTTCAAACAACTGACAGGGAAAGCCGAAATCTGGCTGAACGGTCAACTGATCGGTTCCAAAACGACAGATAAGGCAGAGGACTTCACCGTTGAATTCCCCGTCGTAAAAGAGAGATGCGACCTGCGCGTCCTACTGAATGGTTCAACAGATGATACCGTAGGTGTAAAAGGCAACGTGACAGTACATACCAAACGAGCTACAAAATAAAGAGGTAGTCAAATAAATCTCATATTAAAAGCCCCCTGCTACAATTCGTTGTAAAGGGGGCTCTTTATTCCCTTCTATTTTTTACCGGGATCATTTTTGTCCATTTTATAGGTCGTAAGCGTTATTATATCATTTGCTTTCAATTCCAAAGGTTGGTCTGTTGAATATGTTTTTCCGGACATATCATCCAAACGATATAAAACCAATTTCTTACCAAGAGCTTTTGAGAAATCCAATGATACTGTAAAAGATTTCTCATGATCATTTACCAGAATGAAAGTATAATCATTCGAAGGAGTCTTAAATGCAACAGCAAAAACGCGTTGATAAGTACCGTCGGTTCCACCTTCTACCCTTGTGAACAGAACAGCCGAATGCTTCGGCAAGAAAGGCGAACATAATGCAAATGCGTTGAAACTGTTTTCATGCGGCTTTATATCATCTGCAAAAAGAAGTTCACCCTTTTCAATATTCCAGGTATCAATCAATTGCCATTGTCCATCTAAATCACCTCTATTCAAAAAACTCCATTTATTGAATCCCGCAACACCCTCGTTTGTACCTCGTACGATCAATTCGACATCTTTCACAACAGCCGGTCTACAAGCCACCATCGGAGAACTTTTTTTACGCCATACAGAAAAGTCCCGTATTCGGAAATAAAAAAAGGTTTATTCAGCTCTCTACCCAAAGCAACCCATTTAGCTATGTCTTTCATGGTTGACTGCATGGTAGAAAAGCCTCTGTGCTCTTCTTTATCGGGCCACCAATCAAACTTGGTATCATATGAGTGCATATCGAATCCTCCCAGGACATCCGTAAATGTTACTTTATCCGGCAATATCCCAGGACCGTGCGTCCGATCCGGTCCAAGCAACAGATAGGAACATTATTGATAATAACTGTAAAAAGACGGCATGCATTCTATTTAAAGGGTAAGTTCATTGGTAATCATCAACCATAGTCTTAGTAGAACTATGTTTTTTATTAACAAATATTCATTAAGGGAAATAGACATGGTAAATTCAGCTTCCCTTATAAATACCAAGTACTATCTACTAATCTCCATATATTAATATTTTGCAATGGAAACGCCCTAAATCTCAGAGAATTTCCAACAGTTCAAAAGTATAATATCTTATTTATTCCCTTGTTGTCACTGCCTCTTTAAGTTGTGGATTAAATGGATCTAATTGTAAAAATAAGTATACATAACGGATTTATTGTTATGCTTTAATGTTTTCAGCACTACAATTAGATATCCAGAAACAGTGCCAAATACTTATATATCATACGCATATAGAAAATAACATATCATAGTTCTACTAAGACCATGGTAATATCATATATGTAATATTAACATAAATACAAACCTGAAAGACAGTAGTCTTTCGCAAATTAAACTATTATGCAAAACAAATTAAAAGGATGGATCGCTCCCAATAGCGTGGCGAAAGATCCCAATGACAAAATTCTGATTCTTGATGCTGCCGGAAATGTAAACCATGAGCAAATATACAAGGAAATGCGAGAAGAGGATACCGGTTTACGACAAGAAGAAGAAGATGGAGACGACCGCCCCGTAATAGAATAATCAGATTCTAAAATACTATACTGGCTCCAAGCAATCCTTACCGTTAACTCCGCCGTGGAGTCAATGGTAGGGAAGGTATGGAGTCAGCACCAGGGAAGAGACGGAATCTGATCGCATATTTAGTAATGATCAAACCTACTTTTATTTAACATACAAATTATATTAGTTATGAGAACAAAAACACTGTTAGGCTTTTTTGTACCTCTGTCACTGGCTTTTGCAGCCCCATCCTTTGCGAGCGATAGCATGCCGGTGAAAGCAGAAACAAACCAAATCAGCCAAAATGGTAAAACGATCACGGGAAAGGTTACCGACTCACAAGGCGAACCGATGATTGGAGTTACTATTTACTTAAAAAGCGATCCGGGTAAAGGAACTATTACCGACATCGACGGAAAATACTCAATCGATGTCCCCGAGGGAGTAGAATTGGTATTTTCGAGTATCGGCTATGTCAAACAGGCATTGAAAGTAAAAGCAGGCACTCTTGATGTCGTAATGAAAGAAGATACACAGGCGCTTGACGAAGTCGTTGTAGTAGGATACGGTACGACTACGAAACGTTCCATGATCGCTTCCGTTTCATCGGTAAAGTCTGATGAATTATCAACCCTTCCGATTGCCAATATGTCAAAAGGGTTGGCAGGACGTGCACCGGGTTTGATCGTAAAATCATCCGGAGGCGGTATCAACAACAAAGCACAGATCAGTATCCGCGGAGGTAGTACGCCATTGGTGGTTATCGATGGTATTATCCGTAATTACGATGACTTCATCCAAATGCCTTCCGACGATATCGAATCGTTAAGTTTGTTGAAAGATGCTTCAGCTACAGCCGTATATGGTTCACGTGCTGCTGATGGTATCATCCAAGTAACAACCAAGAAAGGAAAAGAAGGAAAACCCACCATTGAATATGGTTTCAATATGAGTTTTTCCCAACCGGCACACTGGGAGGAACCGATGGATAGTTGGGACCGTGCAGAATATGCCAATATTGCCAAACAGAATGACGGACTACCGGAAGCTTTCAGTGATGATCGTATTCAGAAAATGCGCGACGGTAGTGATCCGTTACAAAACGGTAATACCAAATGGCGTGATCTGGTTCTTCGTAATGCTGCGCCACAGCAACAACACAGTGTTCGCATGACAGGAGGTACGGAAGTCAATAATTACTATATGTCATTGAGCCATCTGGACCAGGAATCTCTATACAAAAGCGATAATTACAATATGCAGCGTACGAACTTCCGATTAAGTCAAAGTTCACTGATCAAAGCTATCGGGCTGAAAGTAACATCCACATTGGATGGATATTTGCAAAAAGAGACTCACCCGTATACTTCATCGGCAAGTAGTCCTTGGGCTGTATTCAGTCATATACAAAACCGCTCTCCTCTGACTCCGGGTGTAAATAAATTCGGATTACCATATAATTCCAGTGATAACCCTGTAGCAGAAACAGCAAAAGATGCCGGTTACAACCGCACGGAAGAAAAGGTTATCAACGGTAATTTAAAACTGGAATGGGCTGTACCTTGGGTAAAAGGTCTGAATCTAAGCGCAACAGGAAACTATCGTTATGGCTTAAAGGTCACTAAACAATGGCGAAAAGATGCAGCTAAATATGATTGGGAATCGGAAGAGCCATTATATAGTAGTTTACCGTTACTGCATAACAAGACTGAATATGGTCATACTTGGACTACCCAGTTTTTTGCCAATTACAACCGGACTTTTGGAAAACACACTATTTCTGCATTGGGTGGATATGAACAAACGTATGGTTACTCAAACAACTATTGGGTACAACGAGAAAACTATCAGTTTGCGATCGATCAAATTGGGCCCGGTCCTGAAAGTACGCAAAAAAATGGTGGCAGTGAAGGTGAATCAGGACGTGCAGGCTGGGTCGGACAAGTGAAATACAATTTCGATAATAAATATTTTATTGAAGGAAGTATGCGTTATGACGGTTCCGATAACTTTCCGAAAAATCACCGTTGGGGTACATTCTATTCTGCATCTGTGGGATGGTCTGTTGCCGATGAAGCTTTTATGGAAACTTTGGTTGAAAAAAATATTTTCAATCAATTAAAACTTCGTGCTTCCTACGGCCAAGTTGGATTGGATAACTGGGGTGATGAAAATGATCCATTCCATATCGGACGCTTCGAATATCTCACCTCCTACAGCTTGAATAACAAAGGATATGTATTAAACGGAGCATACGTTCCTAGTTTTTCCGAAGGAGGCATTCCTTCATCTGATATTTCATGGTTTACAACAGAGCAGGTAGATGTGGGTGTCGACTTCTCTTCTTTGGAAAACAGACTGTACGGTTCAGTCGACTATTTTTACTATAAAACCCATGGCTTCTTGTATGCCCCTAACCCAGTAGATGTGGGTTACACTGGTCCGCTGGGTATGTCATTGCCACGCATATCGACAAATGGTGAACATCGCCGTGCCGGATTTGATATGTCTTTAGGATGGCGTGACAACTACAAAGATTTTACTTATGACATATCTGTTAATGTAACCAAATTTGATCAGCTTTGGGCTTTTAAACCCGATGAATCAGTGTCCAGCTTGATGAATCCTTATAAAAGAGGGTCTCAACAAAAAGGATTTTATGGTACTATGTACCAAAATCTTGGTTTTTACACAGATGCAGAAGATGTTTATAACAGTGTAAAGCGGTTGGAATCATATGATCTGACAGCTGGTGACCTAAAGTATAATGACTTCAACGGGGATGGGAAAATAGACGCATCCGATCAAATCCGTTTGGGAAAAAGTAGTTTTCCCCGTGCCAATTATGGTATCAATATCAAATTAGGCTATAAAGATTTTTTCTTGAATGTACTATTCCAGGGTTCAAGTCGCTTCGATATGTATGCATCGGGGACAGCCGTAATGGCAGGGGGACAGGTAGGAGAACTTCCTGTTATTTATGAATACCAAACTGATTTTTGGCGCCCGGACAATACAGACGCACGTTATCCTCGTTTGATGTCAAGTTCGGGGTTAAATGGAGATAACAATTATATAACCAGTGACTTTTGGTTAATTAATGGAGCCTATCTGCGAATGAAAGACGTTACTTTCGGATATAACTTCAAACGATTATTGAAAAATGTAAGTTGGGTATCAAAAGCTACCCTCGCATTCTCCGGACAGAATCTGTTCACCATATCGGAAGCACTGAAGTACGGGCTTGACCCTGAAAATGCTTCTACGGAACATTACGGATATCCGAACGAAAGAGTATATGCTATTAGTTTGAGTGTTGGATTTTAATTAGTTTTAAAGATGAATAAATATAAAAAATTAAGTTTAATCTGCCTGTTAGGAGCTGGTTTTATAACTTCATGCGATGTTATGGACACACAACCATTTGAAACATACAACGATGAATTGGTATGGAGCTCAAAAGATATGGCAGATGCTTTTGTGATGGGTGCCTATGGCAATATCACAAGTTATTTTGTCGCTAATTCTGCCTCTTGGGAATCACTTACCCCCAATGGAGTACAATGCGACCAAGTATATTCTCATATAAATGAAACGGCCACAGAAAACGGGCTCAATGCCTATAGCGATTATGGATTCGGACGTTTTGATATATTGCGTAAGTGCAATATGATCATAGAAAAGGCAGAAGCTTCAACTGTATTGACTGGGCAACAAAAAAAAGAACTTGATGCTGAAGCTCATTTCTTACGTGGTATTTTATATTTCGATATGGCTCGTAAGATGGGACGTTTTGTGCCAATTAACCGGGTACTTACAATAGAAGATAAAGAAGCATTTAAAACACCTTTAACAGCAAATATTGATGAAAGTTATGAAATAGTAATTACAGATTTAGATGTAGCAGTCAATGGTCTTCCGGAAACATCCGATCAAGGAAGAGCCAATAAATATGCAGCATTGGCATTCCGTAGCCGAGCAGCATTACAGGCTTATGCTTATACGAAAAAAACAGAATATTTAGATATTGCTATCAATTCTGCTAACGAAGTGATCGATTCCGGCCTTTACACGCTCACTGACAATTATGAAGGTATGTTTAGTAGTGACCAAGCTCCAGCTGATAAAGAAATTATCATGGCTCGCTATTACTTAGACACCGATGCAACCGTAGGTAGTTTCGATGAAATGATACGAGCTTTACCAAACCTGCCGAATGATGATCTTAACAACGGTAGTGCTAATGGTACAAACACATTGAATCCCGGCATACAGGTTTTCAATGCATGGGGAGAATATTGGCCTACCCAAGATTTGGTTGACCAATACTTGGTTACAGACGAAAAGAGTGGTGAAGCCAAAGTTTGGTATGAATCTTCCCAATTCCTGAATAATATTGAAATGCTACCCGCTCCTACAAAAACCGGAGAAATAGAAACTTTCACTCGCTTTGACGGAGAAAAACGTCATTTACCTTCAGAAAATGATTTAATTACGGGTCGTACTGATTATCCTCTATTCCAACACGTAGGAAAAGTAAAAGATGGCTCTAATCGCACAATCACAGATATTCTATACAACAATCGAGACAAACGTATGGACGCAACAATCATACGCGATATGAGTAATATGTGGGGATATACAATGGAAACCAATCTTGGAGGAAATGCTTCTGCTGGTGTCAGAATAAAAGAAGATGGAGGATGGCTTACAACAACAACTGGATATTATTGGAGAAAAAATACTGTTGAGCCTAATCCTAATGCCTATGTTGATAACAAAATCAACATGCATTATGTCATAGCTCGCTTGGGAGAAATGTACATGAACTTAGCAGAAGCACAGTTATTAAAAGGCAACATACCAGCAGCAGTGGATGCTTTAAATGCAACTCGCATAAAACATGGTGGCCTACCAGCCTCGAAAGCGACAACATTAGATGATGCATGGAATGATTATATACGTGAACGTCGTGTAGAAATGGCCTATGAAGGTGGTGATATCTATTTCAGCTATTTACGTTGGGGGAAATATGGAGGTCCGTCTAACTACGGACGCACAGCAGGTGATGTCATAAAAGATCTAAACGCTCCTGTTTATAAAATTGGTATAACCAGTAATAGGAAATCATTCTGCATAAGCCAGCTAACTATCATAAACAGTTGGAACCGAAACTTTACAACGAGACGTTATTTATTTCCTATTCCACAAGGTTCAATTGATACGCGAGCTGCCGATGGTATTAAAGATTTTCAAAATGAAGGTTGGTAATTTAATAGTTTGAAATATGAAAAAAGTAATCTATAATTTGTTTTTAATGATGACAATGATCTCATTTTCTTCTTGCCTGACCAGTGGGTTAGACGACCTTCCTGTATATGAAGAAGCCGAGATCACGTCAGTAAGTGCTGTCAGATACCGATATATCAGCGACGAAATATCACCCGCTACCGGGCAAAATATCGTAAAAGAAGTCAATATGACCTATACCTCAGAGATCAATACTGAGGCCGCTACCGTCAAAATATCGGTAACGACACCTGAAAACTTTCCTACATCAGAATTAAATAATCTTTCCACATCTGCCAACTTACTTGTATCAGTTGGATTATCCACAGCCGCTCGTTTGACGGCAACTAATGATTCTCCGGATTTAGGTAAACCCGGTGATTGGAGCAAACCAAACACATATACGGTAGAAGCAGCCAGTGGTAAAAAGAAAAACTGGACAATTGAAATCGTTAGTTTAAAGAAATAATTCTATAGTCTATATTAATACGGATAGCCTGATTTATCACAGGCTATCCATATTATAACAAAAGCCCTTTTTATATAATATTTATCGAAATCTATACCTAAATGTTTCATATATAATCCGTAAATCCACCTCCAAGGTCTATTGGTAAAATATATCTTCGCAATAAATTCAACACATATAAATATGAGAAAAATTCTTATTTTCAGTATTCTGCTATTTACAATACAACATATTGCATACGGGCAGAAGAAAAAACTAAATGCAGTCTACGAGGTAATAGAACGTGTCACCGGAGAATCTAACTTACCTGTCTCCTGCAAATTGAAACCTCAAAAAAGTCAATCCAGTACTGAAACTTATTTTCAATACGAAATAAAAAACAACGCCTTGGAGATAACAGGAAGTGATCCTGTAGCATTATGCCGAGGCTTTTATGACTTTATTAAAAGCAACAATGCCGGTATTTACAGTTGGTCAGGAAACAATATCTGTTTTCCAAAACAGCTACAAGGGAAATCCCCGAAACAAGTAGTTTCTCCTTTCCAGAACCATTATTATTTTAACGTATGTACCTATGGCTACACAATGCCTTATTGGGACTGGGAACGTTGGGAAAAAGAAATTGACTGGATGGTATTGCACGGCATCAATATGCCATTAACACTGGTCGGCTATGAAGCGATCATAGCCCGCGTTTGGAAAAAAATGGGATTAACGGATGAAGAGATCAATCAATATTTTGTAGGACCGGCTCACTTACCTTGGATGCGTATGGGAAATATTAGCGGAATAGATGGTCCGCTAAATGAAGATTGGCATAAAAAGCAATTGGAGTTACAACATAAAATATTAGACAGGATGCGTTCTTTAGGTATGAAACCTATTTGCCCCGGATTTCCCGGATTCATCCCTGAGGCATTTAAAAGAATCCATCCTGAATTGGAAATCATACAAACCCACTGGGGAGGAGCTTTCTGTAACTGGATGGTTTCACCACAAGAGAAATTATTTACAGAAATAGGAACGGCATTTATAAAAGAATGGGAAAAAGAATTTGGTAAATGCGATAACTATTTGGTTGACAGTTTCAATGAAATGGATATCCCTTTCCCTGACAAAGGGACAAAAGAACGTTACGAATTGGCGGCTTCGTATGGAGAAAAAGTATATAATTCGATAAAAAAAGCGAATCCTCAAGCCACATGGGTCATGCAAGGCTGGATGTTCGGTTATCAAAGGCATATATGGGATTATGAAACATTGGAAGCATTGGTGTCTAAAGTTCCTGATGATAAAATGATTTTATTGGATCTGGCTGTAGACTTTAATAAACATTTTTGGCATTCAGAGGTGAATTGGGAATTTTATAAAGGCTTTTACAATAAATATTGGGCGTATTGTGTGATGTCTAATTCCGGAGGTAAAGTAGGATTAAACGGTGTTTTGGATTTTTATGCAAATGGACATTTAGAAGCATTGGCTTCTTCCAACAAAGGAAGACTAATCGCCCATGGTGCAGCTCCGGAAGGAATAGAAAACAATGAAGTTCTTTATGAGTTATTTGCCGATGCCGGTTGGTCCGATCAAAAAATAGATATTCATCAATGGCTAAAAGAATATTCCAATAACCGTTATGGTAGTTATCCCACCGAGATCCGCGAATGTTGGGATTTGTTATTGAAATCGGTATACGGAACATTTACAGACCATCCTCGATACAACTGGCAAGTTCGTCCCGGAACAATGAGAAATGGTTCGATCTGTTTGAATGAAGCCTTCTTCAAAGCAGTAGAATCATTCGTAAAAATAAGTGCTCAATTCAAAAACAATCCTCTTTATCTAGCCGATTTGTCTGAATTTACAGCTCTTTACCTAGGAGGAAAAGCGGAATTGCTGGTGAAAGCTATAGATTGGCAATATGAGATAGGAGATACGGTACGCGCTGCAAAGTTAGAAAAAGATTTTGAGTATTTGCTTATTGGTATGGATGCACTTTTATCTGTTCATCCGACACTACGTTTGGATCGTTGGATTGATTTTGCTCACAAGCAAGCCGTAACAGAAGAACAGCATAAACAATATGAGAGAAATGCCAAACGCATTGTGACCATTTGGGGGCCTCCTGTTGATGATTATGCAGCTCGTGTATGGTCCGGACTGATTCGCGACTATTATCTGCCTCGTTGGAAACATTATTTCAACAGCAGAAAAAGTGGTATTCCTTTTGATTTCGCAAAATGGGAAAAAAACTGGGTAGAAAAAGAAGGATGTTCTTCGGCAACCTCTTCCATAGATGTTGTAAATACGGCTCGTTCATTGGTTGATTATGCAGCTTTTATTACACCGGAGTTAGTGCCGAACAGTAAAAAGGATCAATTGGGCTCATGGACGGTCCCTATTGAAAAAACAGAAACATTCTCTTTTCCTGTTGCTGTCGATAAATTGAAGAATATATCAGCTATACGGATAAACAAGAAAAAAGGTTCTGTTTCCTGTTTATCCTTAAAATTGATTGCAGATGGAAAGATTATTATCGATGCTTCTTCAATTGGCGTATTGGATAAAGGAAAATCAACAATAGTTTATCCTGCAATTTTACCAGATGAGATTCGTGGTAATAATGGGGTAGAACTTCAAATACAAATTAAAAATTCAGGACAGGAAATATCTTCCGGTGAAATTTTCATTATTGGGAAATAAATCAAAAACAATTAATATTTCTATTGTCAATAATAAACGGGTAACCTATCAACAAATCAGGTTGCCCGTCTGTTTCTTACATTAACAAACAGCTCAAAGATCATTCGGATTACCAATAATCGTTTCCAGCTTATCGGGAAAAGCCGTATCAGCCCGTTCTGTCGACGGTTTACAAATCAACGAGAATTGGACCACATCTGCTTAAATCTGAAATATACTCTCCTTCGCCAACAAATTCTTTTCTATCTGCAGGTCTCTCAAATCTAACTTGGGAGAAGGTAATGTACACATCTTCAAAAAATCCGAGTTTCCACAGGTATAATCATACAATAATTGTTCTTCTCCATTAAAATCGGCCTTATCTATCAATCCGGATTCCATTCCGGAAAATTCTTCGGCAGAAAACTGATCCGACTTTTTAATTAAAACAATCCTTCTGGCAATAGGATTCTTATTATAGTCGAGAACTAAATAAAGCCCCTTCAATATATTGATCTTTTCCAAGAATGGTAACTGTAGATAGACCGTCACCAGTGAAATATTCGGTTCCTGAAAAGCATTGAACATTAAGTATAATATCTGCTGTTCTTTAAGAATACCAATACCTTCCCGTAAAGATCCATGCACGCAACGACGCCCAGCTATCACACAATTGCTTTCTTTTGAAACTGTCAGATAAAAAGGCTCTGCTTTCAGCATTTTAGATGAAGATGAACAACTGTATGACATATACATACCTTCAAAGGTTTTCACCTTGTCGATCGACAAAGCGGTTTCTTCGTTCAGAAATTGAAGAAACGGATGTACCTGTTGAGATCTATTCGATTTCAGATCAAAAGACATCAAACGATTAAATATTTCATCCAGATTCTCCAGTAATCTCTTCTTAGATAAATTATTTACATTGGATAATGCCTCTTCCAGTGCATCGTTGAAGCTACAATCTTCAATCTGTTGGGAAAAAGAGGGTAATACCGTTGAATACAAAGCAGATAAAACACTTGGTGCTAGTTCCAGTTTCTCTGCAATATCTTTCATTTTAATACCATTACTCTTGAGCAGAGTGATTCGCTTATACACCTCTATCAGCTTTTCCTTTTCTTCCATTTTGTCTTTAAATATAATTACAAAGTAAGGCTACAATTATTGTATGATTATTGCAAAAATATTACAATCTCAAGACATTAAAGATAATTAATCCATTAATTATCTAACAGATAGATAAATCATGATTATTCATTTTTTCCTCCTGTCCTATTTGTCATTTTTGCATCGAATTAAAAAAGACAAAAGAATGAAAACATGTAAAATCGCTGTTTTTCGACAAGCTGATTCTCCTATATCAATAGAAGAATGCGCCATCAGGGAACTACAGGAAGGAGAAATATTGGTAAAGAACGAATATACTACTTTATGCAGAAGTGACATAAGTACTTATACAGGAAAACGAATAGAAAAGGCTCCGACTATTTTGGGACACGAAATAGTCGGAAAGATTGTAGATATTGCTTCGAAAAAAACACTTTCCGATGCCTGCGGGAATCCGTTACAGACAGGTGATCGTGTAACTTGGGCTATCTACGCTGCCAATCCGGACAGTGAAATGTCAAAAAGAGGCATTCCCCAAAAGTCGCCGGATTTATTCAAATATGGTCATGAACAATCAACACCGGATAATACACTGAATGGCGGACTGGCCGAATATACAATCCTACGTCAATATACTCCTGTCATACGATTAAGTGAAGCCATCTCCGGCAAAATTGCGGCAATTATCAATTGTTCGGTAGCCACCGTTGCTGGTTCGTTACGATTAGCCGGAAACCTGAATAACCGCAAAATAGCTATATGGGGAGCTGGAATGCTCGGTGTCATTGCCTGTGCCATGTGCAAAGAGTCGGGGGCCGCCGAAGTAATAGCTATAGATATCAATAAAGAACGATTGGTAGTTGCCGGACAATTCGGGGCGACACAAACTGTAACAGCATCCGAATGGCAGAACAGAGAATCGGAGATTGATATAGCTATAGATTATAGCGGAAATATTCATTCTATGAAAGCGACGATAGAATCTCTTGCAATCGGCGGAATTGCCGTATGGGTCGGTGGAGTTTGTCCACAAGAAAAGATAGGTATCGATTCGGAAAAGATAATCCGGCGTTTATCTACAATCAAAGGCCTTCACAATTATAACACGGACGATTTCAAACAAGCCGTTTCCTTTATCGAACAAAACTACAATCGCTATCCTATCAAAGAACTGATTTACGACGGTTTCGACTTGGATCACATAAACGAAGCTTTTCAATATGCTATCGAAAAAAATCCATATCGTGTAGGTATCCGCATAAACTGACAAACTCACAGATATGAAGCTAAAACAAATTCAATCCGGAAAAATACAATTCAATATGCTTTGTATTGTTGCCGCTTTACTGACATATATGAGTATGTATGCTTTCAGAAAACCGCTTTCAGCAGCTACTTTCGAAGGGCTCGTTTACTGGGGAATCGATTATAAGATTATTGCCATTATCAGTCAAGTGATCGGTTATACTTGTTCCAAATTTATGGGAATAAAGATCGTTTCAGGCATGCAGGCCAAAAACCGAATCAGATATATACTGGGACTTATCGGAGTTGCTTGGATGGCATTATTATTATTTGCTTTAGTTCCGCATCCGTACAATCTGATTTTCCTCATCATCAACGGGCTACCTCTAGGTATGATATTCGGCATCGTCATTTCATTCTTGGAAGGCCGCAAAAATACAGAGTTACTGGGTGCCGGACTGTGTATTAGTTTTATTACCGCATCAGGTATAACTAAAGCTGTCGGGAAATTTCTGATCATATACCTTAATGTGTCTGACTTCTGGATGCCATTCTGCGTAGGATTAATTTTTACTCCAACATTAGTATTAGGAATCTGGATGCTTGGGAAAATTCCTCCTCCCTCTGAAGAAGATAAGCTATCCCGTAGCGAACGTGTTCCCATGACAGCTGCGGAACGATTGAACTTCTTCAAAACATTCTCCTGGGGAATTATCATGTCTACACTTGTTTATGCCACATTAACCATCTATCGCGACTTGCGGGATAATTTTGCCATAGAATTATGGGAACAACTGGGGTTTGAGAATAATGCAAGTATTCTGGCTATCTCCGAGATTTGTATAGCCGTTCTCGTTCTGACAATCATTGCTAACATGATTCGTGTCACAGACAACCGAAGCGCATTTTTCGGGAATATCATTGTTTTTATTTTCAGTGGCATTATGTTATGTGGATCGACTTATCTTTTTTCTATCGGGAAACTGAATCCTTTGGTATGGATGATCGGTTCAGGATTTGGCTTATACCTTTGTTATGCCTGTTTTCATACGATGTTCTTTGAACGATGGATAGCCCTGTTTCGCTATAAGAGTAATATTGGTTTCCTTATTTGCATATCCGACTCTTTCGGATATCTGGGAAGCGTAAGCATTTTACTCTACAAAAACTTCTTTACTTACAATGTAGACTGGCTTGCTTTTATCAAGGTGGCGACCTATATATCCGGCATAATGATTATGAGTGTTTCCGCTCTACTCTATTTTTATTTCAGACACAAAGAAAAGGAAATGTACCAGAAAGCGGATGTTACTGTCCTGTCTATAGCAAAATAAAAAATCAATACAGACTTATTTATTATAATTAGAACAAACGCTGGCTTTTATTTTTCCAGCAATTAGTAAATTGCCCAATGTGCCTGTAAATGCGATTATTCAAATATCATTTATGGGGTATCTAACCAAAGAAATCAAAATCGGAATCCAAAGTAATCTGCATATCGTACTGAAAGAAGATTTACAGCTATTAGACGAGGTTGTTGTCGTGGACTATGGCATACAGAAAAAAGTCACACTAAATCCGAATTTAAAGCAACTGTTTAATTGGGAATAATTTATATTTAGAAAACAAAAAGCCTGATGGAGTAAATTTGTCAGACTTTTTGTTTTCTAAATTATATTATCTAACCAGCTGCAATTCCTTGATCAGACGCGGGCATTTACCCCATTTATCGATCATATACAAGACATAGCGGATATCCACTGCGATACAACGCTGCAGATCCGGTTCGAAGGCGATATCGCCACTCATAGCCTCCCAGTTACCGTCGAAAGCAAGACCGATCAGACGGGCATTCTTATCGAATACAGGGCTTCCCGAGTTTCCGCCGGTAATATCGTTGTTCGTTAAGAAACAAAGTTGTAACTGTCCGTTCTCATTGGCATACTGACCAAAGTCTTTACTGCGGATCAGATCCAGGATTTCCGGTTGAACCCAGAACTCGTCATCTTCCGGATTTTCTTTTTCAAGAATACCTTTTTCAGTTGAATAATAATCATACCAGGCAGCATCATACGGCCGGTAACCACCGATAGAACCGTAGCTCAAACGCATGGTAAAGTTGGCATCCGAAGAAAGAGGCTTTTCCGGATACATCTCTTTCAGACCGGCAAAATACAAACGTTCGCCTTTAGCTATTTCGAAATGAGCATCGCCCATAAACTGCTGTAATTCAAACAACGAGATCAAAGTAGACAAGCTCAGTTCGGCTGCCGGATCTTTTTTCAGTTTCGCATACAATTTAGGATCCTTCAGCATCTTTTCGATCTTGTCGTATGACAATAAAGAAGTTTTTTTAAAGACATCCGCCGCATATTTGGTATAGTCACCTTTATACTTTTTATCTACCTTCTGATAGATATCCGGCAGATACTGGGCGGGAACACGTTCTTTTACCACCTTCATCATAGCAGCCAGCACTTTCTGGTCGAGTGTCGCATCGTAATCCTTAAAGAAAGGCTGTATTTTATCCTGCAGGATGGAGTCTATCTCTTCCGGAGTAGAACCGTTTATATCCACACCCTGAACCATACGGGCCAGACGAACTATTTCAGTACCGCTCACGAATGCTTCGGACAGGTAAGTAGAAACTTTTCTATATTCATCTGTGGATGTATAACCTTTTTCCAGTAATTGCAACACTTCGCCGTATTTGGCTTTGCGTTCCGGTGTCTGATCGGCCCAGGCTGCAAAAGCGGCTTCTTCTTCCTTTTTACGTTCTATCACGTTCAGGTTAGCCAGACCACGGTTCATACCGATGGAATTTTTCCAGTAGTTGGAGCTGCCTGCATATTTGGAAGCATATTTAATACGAACTTCATCGCTTGCCTGCATCGCCTCTTTCCAGATAGCCTGTTTAACGCCACGTACTTCGATACGGGGTTTATTGCTGTCTTCAATACGCTGTTTCACGCCCCATGAACACAAATAACGGTCTGTGCTACCCGGGAAACCGATCGTCATCGCATAGTCTTTATCCTGATAGCCCTGCAGAGATACTTCTGCTACATATTTAGGGCTGTAGGGCTTGTTGTCTTTGCTGTATTCCGCCGGTTTGTTATCGGCATCGGCATATACGCGGAATACGGAAAAGTCACCCGTATGACGCGGCCACATCCAGTTGTCCGTGTCGCCACCGAACTTTCCGACAGAACTGGGCGGAGCAAATACCATACGGACATCGTTGAATACATCGTAAACAACCAGGAAATACTTGTTATTATTATAGAAAGGGATCACATCTGCTGCCTGGAATTCCGTATTACCGATGGAATCGCAAATAACCTGTCCGATAGAATCGGCAGCGGCCAAACGCAGGTATTCTTCCCCGATATTGGCGATTTCACCGTTGATACGGTCACTTACGTCGACTGTCTCACGCAGGTAACGTACACTCAAACCCGGAACAGGTAACTCTTCTTCCTTACTCTGAGATACAAAACCATCCTTCAGATAATCATGTTCAACGCTACTCAACTGCTGGATCGAACCGAAACCGCAATGGTGATTGGTAAAGACCAATCCTTCTTCCGATACGGTAATACCGGTACATCCGCCACCAAAAATCACAACAGCATTGGCCACACACGGGTCAGTTTCACTGTAGAGCTGCTTGTAGGACGGAACAAATCCGAGTTCCTTGATCCTTGCCAGATTCTGTTTGTTTAATTCCTTCAGAACCCACATACCTTCATCGGCATATACCTGGCCTGCAGCAATCAGAAGCAGTAAAACTGCCCACACCTTCTTCATAAAATTCATTCTCTTATTTATTCAATTAGTAATTTGATATTCTTTTCGTTTACGCGAGCCTCCAACCATTCACGGATCTTTTGTTGCTCTTTTTCATTGATACGCTCTTTACTTTTCAGGTAAACCAACATGACGGTATCCTGTTTCATACTGTCGGTAGTCATAATATAGGTATTCGAACAGGATGCCTCGAGAACTGCCGGGAACAATACTTTCATTTCCGGAATCAATTCGGATGTAATACGTGAAGCACTTTTATAACGATCGACCGTCCGTTTCAACGAATCGATCTGTATGGATTGCACACGGAGAACCTCTTCGCTATTCTTATACAGATCCTGCATCAGCATGCTCTTCAACTGATTAATATCCGTAGCCTCCTGACCAAAACCTTGCTGAACAACCAGCGAAACGTCTTTTAATCCATATTTACGAAGTCTGCTCCGTGCTATTTCAATCATCGGATCCGGTATATTCTCTCCGATCAATACGACCTTCACCTCTTGCATTTCACTGGTATTCGTTACCGTCTTGCTCAATATCTGCGTATTCGGAAACGCCAGTTCTTCCGACACAAAATTGGCAACCCGGTCATTAAAGTAACTGGAACGGATCAGGTTGTAACTCAGGAAAAGGCTGGGAACAATCGTGAAAAAAACGATCACACCGACATAGCGCGTCACCACTTTCTCACGTTGCTTATCCAGAAAGACCTTTTTAGGATATTTCAAAACCCGGACAACCATGAAAGTAGCCAGACTGATAAATACCGTATTGATGAAATAAAGATAAAAAGCACCGAAGAAATAATACAGATTGCCACTCGCCAACCCGAAACCAGCCGTACAAAGCGGAGGCATCAAAGCCGTTGCGATAGCCACACCCGGAATTACATTTCCTTTACTTTTCGTAGAACTGGCAACGATTCCCGCCAATCCACCGAAAAATGCAATCAGAACATCATAGACGGTCGGTTGCGTACGCGCTAACAATTCACTTTGTGCTTCACTGATAGGCGAGATGAGAAAGAACAAAGTCGAAGTGATCACACTGAAGATAGTAGCCGTCAAAAAATTACGGAAAGAACGTTTGATCAGATCAAAATCATAGATTCCCAATCCGAGACCGAACCCCATAATAGGCCCCATCAGCGGAGAGATCAACATCGCACCGATAATCACCGCTGTAGAGTTTGTATTCAAACCCAATGAAGCGACAAATGTTGCAAAGATCAAAACCCAAAGATTAGTACCTTTAAATTCAATACCTTTCTTTATAGACTCAACCGTTTCAAGTTCATCTTCCTTCTCTTGGCGGACGTCAAAATTACGAACAAAGAAGTCTCGTATTTGCTTGTGTAACACACCTTTTTCCATCCCACTAACTTGTATTGATAAATACTCCGACTAATAGCCTCACCTTAATCGTGCAAAGATAGAAATTGTATATCGAAATAAAAAATAAGAAGTGTGAACAAGAATAAGTTGTTTAAAATTAAAAGAATTGTTGATTTTCAATTAACTTTGCGAGAAAAGAATAGAATCCGCAACAGGAATCCACCTAAATGTTCAAATAAATAATGAAACGCTGTTTAATTCTTATATATCTGTTCGGTTATGTTTTGTTTGCCGTAGCCAATAATCCCGCTACCAAAGAAGTCTTAAGTGCTGGCTTAAAATCAGCGACTTCCGGCCGGGAAAAGCTGGAGATACTGACAAACCTCATGGATATTTCCCGCCAGCAAGAACAGGTCGATTATGCAAAAGAACTTTATAAAGAAGCCATTGCCGAAAATAGCGATTATTATAAGGAAGCAGCCCTTACCGAAATCCTCCGTTTCTATGTCAACAACGATATCAAAGACAGTACCGATGTCTACATGAACGAGGCAAAACGTGAACTGACAGGAAAAACTCGCGATTTTCTGATCACTTATATGCAAACGATCATCGACGTACGAGTAGTATTCTATACGGAAGGGGAAAACAGAAAGAAGTTGATAGAACAGTACCAGCTTAAACTGGAAACCGACAAAGACTTGTCGCCACTGGAGAAAATGTCCATCAACTACCTGTTGGGGATGGCTTACAGCAATCGTGTCGAACCGGGAAACGAGGAAAACCTGCATAACGATATCTGCGCACGTTTTAAAGATGTAATAAGTCTGTCTGAAAATATACCGCTGCAATACTCTTATTTATTCCGCCTGAATTCGTTCAATATCCTGACACTCTATTCGCTCGATCAGACAGACCAGGCAAAATATGCCCTCCGGTATCTGAATATGCAAAAGGAATATGCAGAAACAAAGGAGATGAAGAAACGCCCTTATGTGACCAAACGACACCTGCTCAACGCCTATTCCAGCCTGGCTTCTTCCGCCCAAACATTCGGAAAAGATATGGCGTCATCCTATTACCTGCATTTTATGGAACTGAATATGAAGTATCCCGAAGATGCTGCTTTTTCTGCTGAATACGACCGCCTCTTTACATCGCTCAATTATTACCGGACAACAGACAGGCTTCTGAAAGCCACGGAGTATTGCGACTCTGTCATGCATTATTTCCGAACGACCGACTTTAAAATCGATTTATCCGATCACATAATCTCAACACTGAAAGATAAAATTGACATGCTCGACAGCCTCCATCTTTATAAAGATGCTTACGAGGCTCAAAAGGAATATACCGTATTGCTGGACTCCACACGGCTCAGGAACATGAACGAAAAACTGGAAGACCTGGAAATCAAAAAACGGGTAGATGAATTAGTCATCGAAAAGAAAGCATTGGAGATTGACTTGCAAAAGAGCCGGAATCAGCTATATATGTTTTTGTCGTTATTCATTCTGTCCGTCAGTTCGGGCATTTTTGTAGCTTTCCGTTTGTGGAAAATCAACGCTCTATATAAAAAATTACAGGAATCCAACCTTCAGGTGATCCTTGCCAGCGAAAAAGCACAAGAAAGCGAACGCATGAAAAATGCCTTCATTAAAAACATGTGCCATGAAGTCCGTACACCTTTGAATGCGATCAACGGATTTGCCGACCTGATCACGGAAGAAGATATTACAGCCGAAGAAAAACAGGAATTCAGCAAAATTATTTTCGAGAATTGCAATCACATCACTTCCATGATGAACAGCGTACTCGAAATCGCCCAGCTGGATAGCAACAAAGAAGAGCTATCATTATCGCCGGTCAATATCCACCTGCTGTGCTCCTGCGAAATGGAACAGTTGAAAAGGCTCAACGGAAAAGCGGATATCGAATACCGGATCGAAGGCGACCGGGAAAAAGACATCGCCTACACGAATGCGAACCATTTCAGCCTCATCCTGTCCCATCTGTTGAATAATGCGAACAAATTCACTAAAAAGGGGAATATTATCCTCTCTTACAAAGCAGAAGAGGAACAAAACCAAATGGTTATCCATATCACAGACACCGGTTGCGGTATCTCTTCCGACAAGCGTGAATGGATATTCGAACGGTTCACCAAAGCAGACGATTTCGTTCCGGGCTCCGGATTGGGATTATATCTCTGCCGACAGATAGCACACCGCATGAAAGGAAAGATTTACGTCGATCCGGATTATTCAGCCGGTTTACGCATTATCCTGACACTTCCTCTCAAACCGGAATAAGCGACCGGGATTATTTCTTTTTAGCAAAATAACGCCCTACGTAAGGCAATTCCTGCAATGGTAAATCGCGTCTTATTACGATGCCGACAAACAGGCAAAGCAGCAAAGTACGGTATCCCAAACGCAAAAGTTCCGATTCGATCGTCGGCAACATGCCTGCCAGATAGAAAACGGCCGCTAAAACGGAGTAGATAACTGCAGATTTAAGATCGTATTGTATCGGGAATTTCTTCTGCCCGATAAAATATGAAAGAAGCATCATTATCAGATTGCTCGCAAAAGAAGCCCATGCACAAGCCATATATCCGTATACAGGAGCAAAGAATACAATGATCAGAATTGTAGCGGCACATCCGATCGTCGAGAAATAAGCTCCCCACCGTGTCTGATCGATCAATTTGTACCAGAATGAAAGATTGAAATAAATTCCGAAGAACAATTCACCCAACATAACGATAGGCACAACACGTAATCCGGGATAATAGGAAACAGGGACGATATGTTTAAATATATCGATATAAAACATCACAGCCAGAAAAATAAGCAGAGCGAATATAATAAAATACTTCATCGCCTCCGAATATGACTTTTTACTGTCATCATCCTTATTCTTTGCAAAAATAAATGGCTCGTAAGCATACCGAAACGCCTGTGTAAACATAACCAGTACAACTGCTATTTTAAAACAGGCACCATATATTCCCAATTGGGTATTGGCCATCTCCTTATCTTCGAATAAGAAAGGAAATAATATTTTATCCGCTGTCTGATTAAAAATACCAGCAATTCCCAAAATCAGGATCGGAAAAGAATAAGCAAGCATCCGTTTGAGTAAAACGAAACTCGCTTTTTCCCGTAAACCCGGGATCATATCGGGAAACAACAGCACAAGTGTGACAAGCGACGTTATTACATTCGCAACAAAAATATATCCCACCTGATAATCCGGAATATAAAACCAATCAACCAATACAGGGGTATGAGTATAAAGCCATGGACAAGCTATCAGGAAGAAAAGTACTAAAACAATATTCAGAAAAATATTAAACAATTTGATAGAAGCAAAGCGAACCGCTTTTCCCTGATACCGGAGAAAAGCAAACGGTATGCAACAAAAAGCATCGACTGCCACAATCCCCGACATCATTCCGACAAATTCCGGATTCGCACCATACCCTAAAGAATTACTGATCGGAGTCAACGCACTGAATATCAAAACAACAAAGAGCACAGAAGTAAAAGCGATACTGAATAATGTAGTAGCGTAAACCCGCATTGGAAGCGTAATTTCTTTCTTATTCATAAAACGGAAAAATCCCGTTTCCATTCCATAAGTAAGAATAACCATCAGCAATGCTGTCCAAGCATACAAATTGGTTACGATTCCATAATCACTCTCCGTTGCCAGCACACGCGTATACATCGGCACCAGCATCCAGTTCAGGAATTTCCCTACAATACTACTAACACCATAAATCGCAGTCTCTCCTGCGAGCCGCTTCATTCCTCCAGCCATAACTTTTTTCAGTCAAATAAAAACCCTTGTTCTTCGCCCCTTTTACGTCCCAGGTGGGTATAAGCCAGTTCCGTTACTTCACGGCCCCGCGGTGTACGTTTGATAAATCCTTCTTTGATCAGGAAAGGTTCATATACTTCTTCCAGTGTTCCGGGATCTTCGCCTAAAGCCGTAGCGATAGTGGTCAGGCCGACCGGACCTCCGTTGAATTTATCTATAATTGTTGTCAGTAACTTATTATCGATCTGATCCAGGCCATAACGGTCGATATTTAATGCCTCCAACGCATAACAGGATATAGCCTTGTCTATTTCGCCGGAGCCTTTCACCTGTGCAAAGTCACGTACACGGCGTAACAACGCATTGGCAATACGGGGAGTACCACGACTGCGTGAAGCGATTTCACGCGCTGCGCTCAGTTCACATTTCACATTCAGGATATCTGCACTACGAAGTATGATCTTCGTCAATGTCTCCATTTCATAATATTCCAGGTGCATATTGATCCCGAAACGGGCACGCAACGGACTGGTCAGCAAACCGCTACGGGTGGTTGCACCGACCAGCGTAAAAGGAGCCAGGTCTATCTGGATGGAACGGGCGCTCGGCCCTTTATCGATCATAATATCGATCCGGTAATCCTCCATAGCCGAATACAGATATTCTTCCACGATCGGACTCAGACGGTGAATCTCATCTATAAAAAGGACATCATCCTTTTCCAGTGAGGTCAGCACACCTGCCAAATCGCCGGGTTTATCCAACACCGGACCGGAAGTCACTTTAAAACCGACTCCCAGTTCATTGGCTATAATATTCGACAACGTAGTTTTACCAAGTCCGGGAGGGCCATGCAGCAACACATGATCCAATGCTTCTTTGCGCATACGGGCCGCCATCACAAAAATCTTCAGGTTCTCGACCACCTTGGCCTGTCCGCTGAAATCGTGAAAAGAAAGTGGCCGAAGTGCATTTTCGTACTCCCGTTCACTTTCCGGCACACGTGTATCTCTTATATCAAAATCGTCTTCCATATCTTTGCTCATTGCCTTGCAAAGATAATAAATATATTTGCTTTACACTGTCCGGCTCCTGTTCATAACGCACAGCAGTCTATCTTCAAAAAGAGCTATCAACTTCAAAGACTTGGTAACATAGAGAAACATTTTCCTGACCAAACAAGAATAGAGCATAAGGTTATTACGACAGCTATTTCTGATTTTCAAATAGCTGACTATATTTTCAAATTAGTTATTCCAAATCAAAACTAACTAAATAAAAACCTTTCTCCTGAGAAATGGCTATTGCATATAATCTATTGGTGTCGGCATCAGATGCACAAAGATTAAAAACAAGACAATCTGTCTGATATTTAGCAATTTCATTTCCTTTCCAATCAAAAGAACAAATCTTATTAAACTGATTCGGATCCTTATCGGCGATTAACACACTATATAATAAATCATCTGTTGCACACAAAGCTGAAAATCCATATACAGTTTGATCTGTAGGGAGCAATGAACCACCACTAAAATTAACCTCAAGAGGATAGAAATAACGTGTGGAAGAAATATTTATATCATCGGATAATTGAAAAAACTCCAATATACCACCAAATAAAGTTCCAACAGCCATTTTTCTCTTATCTGGTGAAAGTGAAGCTGAAGCCGTTATAAAAACCGGATTCTTTTCAGTTTCTGAAACAGGGAAACGGTTATATTCTGACAAAATATCCCCTTTTGAAAAAAGCTGAAATCGCTTCAACCCTACAGTATCCTTACCTAATTGTCCATCAATGAGATATGCTTCTTTCTCCAAAGGCCATGCCCGACGAACAACACCTTTATAGTCACTAAAAGATTTACTGTCTACAAATAAAAAAGATTGCTTCTCCCTGTCAAAACGATACGTATTCATTCGCATCTGACTTTGGTCATAGACATTAAATAAATGACTTTCCCTATCAAAATAAAAAGAAATTCCCATTACCACCTCACCTGGTCCTTGTCCTTGCCTTACGCCGCTTCCAGCCAACATCCCTGTCTGTTTGTCATAAGCCTGTATCCAATTATTATCCACTAAAGAAAGTATATAGATATTTTGATCATCTACACACATCCCATACGAATAAGCAATTAATGCACTATCAGTAATAATATGAGATGTCAACCTTTTTTCAATTGGAAAATCAGGTGCCTCATATATTTCTCTCTTATTCTGACATGATAAGAAAGAAACCACCATAATAATGGTGGTAACTTTTATTAATAGTAAAGTGCTCCGCATTTGCATTCTCCTTTCATTTTACCAGAAAGCCCATATCCTCCTATTGCTGTCCAAACAGTCCCGCAAGATAAACATGTTTTTTGACATCTGATAGCCATATTTGAATTATCACATTCTATTACCATTTCCCTACTGAACAATACCTCTATATTCTCTAACATCAGAAATCTCTGACAACCATGAAGAACATTAACAAAAAGGGCCTTTTTATCGAAAAAAATACCATCCGGTATTTATTAGACTATTTTGTCGCATTACTTTTCCATATAGTATCGTTCTGTCAAATAGAAAAATGTCATATACGAAAAAGTCAGTCACACTGTTAAAAAATAAGTCAGAGAAGATTTTCATACCAAATCTTAAGGATTAACTGAAAAAGTATCTTCTATGGATATACCGTCATTTATAACTATCCTGATAGTTATTAGACGAACAACTAACCAACTCCCTTCAATCAGCATTATCTTTCAAAAATCCAAACAACGTTTATCTGCTAGATATGATTTTCCAACTCAAATCAAAGTCGTCTTCCATATCTTTGCTTTACACTGTCCGCTCCTGTTCATAACGCACACAACTCATCTTCTATTTTTTTATAATACGCTTTCCAGCATCTTCTTTAGGTCATAAGCAAGAATATGATCTTCTCCATCTATGCCATATAACATCTTATCCTTCTCATTAATAGAAAAATACGACACATTGGCATTCAATTTTATTTTATATTTAAAAATACCATTCCAATCGTAAGCATATAAAACAGAATTACTATTTTTATCTTTTCTCAATCCAAAAATAAGAGAATCAATAGCAAATGCCTCATAATGTATCTGTGCTTTTTGTTCAATTGCATACCTTGTATTTAACCCCATATTTGACAAACCTATTTTTGTTTTACTCTTTGTATTCAAATCAATTATTATTATAGCATCCATATAAGTATAAAACAATGCGACTTTATCTCTACTCGGTTTAATAGTAGGATAAGCGCTATATATCAATCTATTTTCAAAACTTATATCTTCCAAATCATTAATATAAATCGTATCATAGACCATATTTAAACAATAATTCAATTTTACATAAAACGGATTTGTATTTTCTTTAAAAGTTTGAGATCTAATCGGATCTTTGGTTAACAAAAAGACAGAGTCACTTAACTCAAAAACAGCATTAGACTCCTCAAATAGATTCTTTATGTTATTATTTGATGTAAAATCCACCTTCTTGTCAAAAATTGTTTTATTCTCCATTACTGATTTATTTACATCCAATAATCCCATAAAATTAGGATAAGACTGTATCCAAAGTAAAGATTTATCATTCCGCTGAAAAAATTGATTAAATCGCGTAAATAAAACGACTTCATCAGGTCCATTGCCTTTGCTGAGAAAATTTCCCAATATTTTATAATCATTGATACTGTATACTTTTATCATTTTATCCTCATGTCGTTGTACAAACACCAAAAAAGTATCAATTGCCACTATTCCTGTTGGATTCAAAATATCAATAGGAAGTAATCGAGGGGAGAATGAATATTCCACAACCTCTTCTTTCACATACTTTATCTCAAAAACATTCTTTTTGTTTTTTTCACAACCAACTAATACTATAAAAAATAGTAGAATATAACCTATTGTTTTCTTCATATACTTTTCCCCTCCCATATTATTAACATAATTGATCTAACTCCTAGGGAAGTACTTTATAAAAGAATCAATTAATCATTTATTTATCGTTATTCCCTAGGAGAAACATTCCAATTATTATAAATATATTCTTATCTATCAAATATATTCATAACATTTTCCAACCAAAGTAACACCCCATGCTGGCTTTTGTGAGGTGGCACTACCACAAGGGTAATAAACAGATGCATCTTGTGAATATTGGCTACAAGTCAAATAAATATTACTATCATAACCATTAAAAGCCGTATAACAATCTTTTATCACCGTAGGTCCCCATCCACCTTCATCTTGTGCCAATGCCTCAACATTAGCCAACGCCAACTCCGAAAGGACAACTTTATCCTGACTTTTGTTAATATTCCAACCAGCCAAAGCCATCACAGCCACAGCTACAAATCCTATAATCAATTTCGCTTTCATCTTTTCTTAAAATTTAAGTTTACAAATTATTTAATTCTTACCTTTACAAAGGTAGCTTGGTATTTTTTAGTTTATCCTGATATTAGATTAGATTTTCATAATACACCTCTCTTTCTTTTTAAAAGGAGTCCGAGGAGTTTGCTTCACTTTCTTGACGCTCGAAGAGTAAACTTCTTTTATCTCCTACTGAATTAAGACGCTCATTCATATAGTTAATAGAAATCTGCGTTTACTGATCATCTCAAATACTCTACAAACTCCACCTTCGTTCCATCCGGGCAAGGCAAACTACCTACTCCATAACAAAAAGCAGTAGTAGTTTCTTCTCCACCGGCCAATGCCTCTATATTTTCTAACATCAAATTGGAGACCTGTTCTTCCTGGCCCGAAATTGACCCAGACAAACCCGATATAACCATTACGATTCCAGCAATTGCTATCAGCAACATTTTCCAAGTATTCTTTTTCATATATCACTTTGTTTCGTTTACTTTGCAAATGAAATAAATCATTTTTGAATACATGCTGACATTCGCTGACATTTAAAATAAAGGCACTGACAAACAATGACATTTATGAAGAGCACTAACAAAAAACACCTTTTCACCGCAATTACAATATCTAGTATTATTTATGCGATTCCTATTGCTTTGCTAATTCTTATCCTTTTGCATTTTTCTTCGTTCCATCAAATTGAAGAAGGACATATCCAGGAAAAGTCCGTTATGTTGTTTAAAGAAGCAGTCAAAGAAGACTTTCAAAACAGATCGCAAATACTAACTGAAAAAGTGACTGCTGTAACTATGCCATCGGCTAAAACATATTCAGATAGCTGCATCTTCAAGTCGGAAACGATAGAAATAAAAACACCCAGACAACAGGACTTGTCATTAGACGAAAAAATGACTGATTTCCTCCAATCCGTTTTGGCGGTCAAAAATCCCATTAACGTCTACCGACTGGATACTCTCTTTCAACAAAAACTAAACGAGGAAAATATACACATAGCTACAGCCATTTGTCTGACCGATACAATTAATAAAAAGAACAATACCTGTACTCATTACAATACAGCCTCTTTTATTCCATTATTTACAGAACCCTATTTGGTTAGCTCCATAGGTATAAGCTTGAGAGCTTATATAAAAATACCCCGAGTGACATTAATCAGACGCATACCGATTTTATACTGGATTGCATTATTGGGCTGGTTTCTATTCACATTATCCATAGGATGCGCCTGGTACAATCTCAGAAAAAAAATGCCGGTTCTTGTCGAGGGCTACGTCAAAAGAGAAAAGACGCTACAAGAAGAATTAACTCAAAAGAAAAATGAATTAGCAATATTCAAACAACTGGAAACGTACAAAAAAGATTCAGACATTCACATATTCTCACCCAATCTTGTTTTTGAGAAAGATACAAAAACGTTACGATACCGAGAAGAAATCGTAAAATTAACCCTCCAGCAGCAACAATTGTTAGCTGCTTTTTGCAATGCTCCGGAAAACACTTGCTCAATAAATGACTTATGCAACCTGGTCTGGAAAAGTTGTACGGTAGAAGAGAACACCATCCATCAAGCCATTTCGCGTCTGAATAACGTATTAAAAAATCAGGAACTATATATCCAATACGAATTTAAGGATAGCTACAAACTTATCTTTAAGGGAAACGAACCACCTGTTCCCAACCAATCATAATTTTCCACCTGATGCTTTTACCATTACTACCCATACTAATTCAAATTTTCCCGGCGGGAAATCAGTGGTTGATAACCATCAACCGATTGGCCGACAATTGTCAACCGTTCGGCTGATAATTATGAACCATACGGCTGATAATTATCGGCCGCTAAAATTTACCGTATGTTTAATAGAAAAGAAAGGAATAAGTATTGATAATAAAAGGGATCTTTTGGTGAGCGAAAGATAGGGATAATGCCTGGGGAATACAACAATCAATGAATAAAATTCCCTACATTTGCCGGGAACGTTAATTGAACATTTATGAACAGCGCATTCCTACGTTTCCGTCTCCGGCAGTCGGGAAAGTTTATTCGTGAAATTCCGGTTATCTATCTGGTCGTGATGGTAGGACTCTTGCTTATACCCGGAATTGCACTGTATCAATTTACGAAGGATTTAAAAGGGAGCCTGATCATAGCAGCCATCCTGCTGGCACTTCTGTCTTTACTCCAGCTGCGAAGGAAAGACTATAGATTCATCTTTCTTACGGAAGAGAATGGCTGGAAAGTATTCAGCATGGATTATTTCTTATTATCCTTACCAATCCTTATTATCCTGCTGGTAAATTCATTCTGGTATATAGCGCTGGCAATCATAGCCGGATGCATAGGAATCAGTTTTATAAAACAGCCTTTTCACCGGACAAAAAAGGGGATGGAAGCTCCCGGATGGATACCGGCAGAAGCCTTCGAATTACGGGCCGGGATCCGGCAATACGGCGGCTTATTACTGATTCTCTATCTGAGTGCCTGGATCGGCCTGTTACTGCCTTTTGCCTCTCTGGCATCACTCTGGTTCTTCACGGTCGTATTGTCCGATATTTTCAGATTCTCAGAGCCGGTACAGATACTTTGCGCGCAGGAACGACCTGCCAACAAGTTTCTGCACAGGAAACTATTTCTTTATCTGAAATTATCCATATACGCGATAATTCCGGTTTGTGCGATATACATGCTTTTATATCCGCAGCATTGGTGGCTTATCCTTACCTTTCTGGTAGGAGTATCCCTGAATATAGCGTTATTCATTGTAAACAAATATGCCCATTATCTGCCGAATACAAAGATTACGGGAGGGCAAGTTCCCATTACAACAGCTGTAATAAGCATTTTCCTTCCGGTTTTTTCGCCGGTAGTTCTGTTTTTTCTGATCAAATACTATCTGGCTGCCTGCCGGAATCTAACAATTTATCTATATGCTTACAATCCGGAATCTGCAAGTAGAATATAAAAAAGGATCTCCCATACTGAAAGGGATCGACCTATCGATGGAATCGGGGAAAATACACGGCCTGGTCGGTCTGAACGGCGCCGGGAAGACAACCTTGCTGAATACGCTGTATGCTTTCATCCGCCCTTCCGAAGGTTCGATCTGCTACAATGAAAGACCTCTGAAAAGACGGGATATTGCCTACCTGGAAGCCGAGAATTACTTTTACCCTTATATGACAGGACGGGAATACCTGAATCTTTTCCCGGCAGGAAAGAACGGTTTTGAAACAGATAGCTGGCAACAACTTTTTCATCTTCCGTTAGACGATATTACGGAAAACTATTCGACCGGGATGAGAAAGAAACTGGCCTTGCTGGGCGTTCTTAAGCCGGATAAACCGATCGTAGTCCTGGATGAACCGTTCAACGGCCTGGATCTGGAAAGTGCCCATATCCTCACCCTTATCCTGCAACAACTCCGGGAAGGAGGTAAAACGGTATTGGTTACTTCACATGTTTTCGAGACATTGACATCCAGTTGCGATCAGATCCATCATATCGATCACGGGATAATCAGCCACAGTTACTCCAGAGAACAGTTCGGAATGCTACAAAAACTCCTCTATTCAACTATAGAGGACCAGGCTTCCGATCAAATAAAGAAGCTTATCTGATCCTTTGTTCACATACTGATACAAATCAGCCCGGATTTAAGTAAACCCGGGCCGATCGCAACAGAAAACACTTGATCTTTTATTATTCAGTAGTGACCGTCAATTGTTTCCCCTGTTTCAACAGGGCATGCGGGATAAACCAGCCATCGATTTTCCGACCATCATAAGAAATATCCGTAATCTTCCGTCCGTTGCCTTTCTTTACGATCGTGAACTGAGTATTATCGCCTAAGGTGAATTTTACCTGGTCGAACAAAGGTACGGTCACGATATATTCCGGGTCAGCCGGAGAATAGGTATATAAGCCAATGGCATTGAATACATACCAGGAAGACATCTCACCAGCGTCATCCATTCCGGAATAAGCCAGTTTGTCCTTACCCATATCATAATAATGATTCATGATACTATCCAGCATACACTGTGCCTTTTCCTGTTTATCGATGAAATAATAAGTATAAGGGATGCTGTGTCCGGGTTGGTTACCGTGGCAATAATTTCCGATGAAACCGGTTAAATTGTGGGCTTCATAATTTCTCCACGGCTCTGTAAACAGTGAATCCAACTTCTGTTCGACAACTTTTTCACTGGGATAAAGGGCAATCATACCTTTCGGATCGTGGGGAGCAAAAAACAGTGACTGCCAGGCATTGGCTTCACGATACATATAAGCATAATAAGGATAGTAAGGATCGAAATCCTTGATCCAGCTGCCATCGGCAATCTTTCCGCGCCAGAAACCTGTACCCGGATCGAACAGGTTCTTATAATTACCGGAGCGTTCCATCAACGTTTTATAAGTACTTTCATCTCCCAACTCCTTAGCCAACAAAGCAGTCGCATAATCATCGTATGCATATTCGACAGTCTTTGTTACCGCTGCTTTATATTCATCCCAGGTCGGAACATTCGTCGTATCCTTTTCTGCAATCCATCCCTGTTCGATGTATTCATCCAGATACGGCCTGCCGCCTTTTCCCGGAACAGTTGCGTTATTCACCAACAGTTTATAGGCCCGGTTCAGATCGAAATCCTTCAATCCGCGTAAATAGTTACCGGCAACAAATACAGAGGCATGGTCGCCGTGGAAGAAGGTCGGCATATAGCCATTCCGCTTTTCACCTTTATCTGTAATGGATTTGATCACGTCTGTCGTTACATCCGGGGAGATCATTCCCAATAAAATCAATTTATTACGATAATCATCCCAGAATGACGGATCGGTATAATAACGGAAACCATTATTTACCACATTCCCTTTAGCATCCGTATATTCCCCGTTCACGTCGCTTCGCAAAACGGGCCATAAGAACGAACGGTACAGACAGGAATAGAAAATGCCTTTCTCACGTTCCGTTCCGCCGGTCACTTCTATTTTGGATAACAAATTCTCCCAGGTCTTGTCTGCTTCCTTCCGAACCTGTGCAAAGCTTTTCTCTTTCATTTCCTGTTCCAGGTTCATCTTTGCGTTGTCGATACTTACGAAAGAAAAACCGATCTTCAACTCCAGCGGTTCGCTTCCTTTACTATCGGCAAAACTAACAACCGAAACTTCATGTTCACCGTCTTTCAGCTGTTTGATATCCTGGATCTTATAATTGGAAACAGCATAGAAACGTATATTACCCTCGGCATCCTGATTACCGGAAAAAGTATGATCGTCGACCTTCTGAATGCTCCAGTCTCTTACTCCATTGTTTGTCCGCGTGATATCCACCAAGACTTTCTTATCGTCATCCGGTCGGAAAGTATATTTATGATAAGCACAACGGAGTGTGGAAGTCAGTTCGGCATTGATACCGTATCTTTCCAGGAATACCTGGTAATAGCCCGGATGAGCCGATTCGTTCGTATGGCTGTATTTTGAGGCATAATCATCGGAAGAGACATTCCCTGTTACCGGAAGGATAGGAAGATGCAGCAGGTTCCAATGCCCTTTATTGGTATGCGAGAAGCCGTAAATAACCGTATCTTCATACTGGTAACCTGCTCCGCTCCGGAATTGAGTCACCGGACTCAACTGGACCATCGCATTCGGAACAGAAGAACCGGGAAATACTTCAGCCCCCCAGGTCCTTGTCTTCAAATGACGTTCATACCCGAGGTCTTTCGTTTCCCACAACGTTGCTGTCCCTAAAAAAGGATTCACATAATTCGTGAGCTGCTTATCCGGTTGGCAACTTATCATCAAGGTCAATGATAATAAGCCTGCAAAAAAAGAGTTTTTCATACTAAATTAATTATTAGAATATGATAATGATCAAGAATTAAAAACTATATCTGTCTGAGATTAAAAAACACTTATAATATATCCAGATCCTCCAGTAACGCAGCCGCTTCGATCAACATACAACCACTCAGTTGCTCGGTTAACCCTGTAGACGCTCCCGGGGCAGTCCGCCAGTAAGTACCGAACAATACATTTGATTTATTGGTCCCCTGCGTCCATAATGTTTCTGCATTTGTTTTCAGGAATTGTACATAACGCCGTTTAGCACCTGCATCCAGGCGGTCCTGCTGGATAAGATCCGTGAAATAACGAATAAAAATACCTTTGAACAATCCTCCGTCACCTGAGGATTCATCTTTCAGAATAGAATTGCTCACCAGTGTACTGATCGTATAATCAGCAGCCAAAACGGCATCGTTCAGATAGGCTTTTTCTCCCAATATCTTATATAATTCAACAGCCGATCCGATAAATGTTCCTTCATTGTAAGTAAATATCCAATCTTTCTTTATTTCTCCGGTATTGCTGTTTATATTATCGTATACCATCCCGTTATTGCTGTTGAATAATGTACTTTTTTCCCAGTTATATATCTTGAGTGCCCATTCCTTATACGTTTCATCCCCGAATTCACGGTACAGACGGGCTGCCAGGATGCAAGCCGGACCGTTTGAACAGGCATTTTTACTATACTCCTCCCCTCTTTTCCAACTGATGCCTCCACCTGCATTCTCATTCCAACCTACTTTGATATAATCCCAGATCTGCAATGCGGCTTCTTTATATTTTTGTTCTTTGGTTGCCTGGTATGCACGAAGAATAGCCAGCGCATTCCACTCCATATCATCGTAGAAATCATTTTTAAACGAATTACCGTTTTTGATCTTCACGCCTTCAAACCATTGGTCGAAATAGGTTTTATATTTCGCATCTTCCGTTCGCAAATAGGCGTCTGTCAGTACATCCAGTGCATGTGCCTGGGGCCAATACTGAAATGTCGTATTTCCATTGTTATCGGTATTAAAATACTTCTCTCCCGCATTCCAGAATGAATTTATCAATGCCGTCGTACTGCTATCGGCGGCAGCATACCAATTAATACTATCATTTTCATCCGGTACGTTCGGAGTATTATCATCATCGCCACAAGCTCCAAGTAAAAAAGGGAGTAACAGGAAAAGGAATATATTCTTCATGACATTATTTTTAGCTGTTAAAAAAAGAAGAACCCGGAATCAGGTCAAACTTTCCGAAATATACAATTCCGGGTTCTTCTTACCAAATCTTATAGTAAACTATTTAACAATCGTATGCGTATAAGGCTGATCGGCTGTCAGATACAGTGTATAAGTAGCCGGAACACCGTCAAAGTCTCCCATCAACTTCCACTTGTTATCCCACTGGGAAACTTCGGTAAACAATTGCAGGTAATAATAAGACTCCGGACTGCTTGCCGTCGGACGAGCGTCTGTCTGGTTCAATGTTCCCCATTCGACTTCTTTCTCCGCATCGGCTCCGCCATTTTCCTGGATAGTCATTCTGAACTTATAACGTTCGTCCCTGCCCCAGCTTTCTTGTTTGAAAGTAACTGTTTCCTTAGCCTGGAATACACCATAACCTACATAAGGCAATTCGAACAGAGATTCACCATCCGGGCAGAAATAGAAGCTGACTTTGTTTACCAGCGTATAAGTGCAGGCACCGGTATTAAAGTCTAATGTTATACGGTAAATACCGTCTTTGGCAACCGTTGCCGTACCGTTCTCTTTCACCATTCCGTCAGCCGTATAGAACTCTCTCGGAGTACCGGTCTTTGCGTCTGTGAAATAGAAAGGTTTACCTGCTGTCAGTTTTGTATACACTTCAAATTCACCACCGGCAACTGCTTTCATTTTATGTGCTTTTGCCAGGTCTGCGCCACCTTCAGAGGCCTCTCCGGTCACATATACATCGATCGGAACATCTTCGAAACCGGCCAGGCGAGTCACCGTGATCTTATTTTCAACTCCGGCTTTCATGCTCTGCAAACCTTTTGAAGAAAGTACCGTCCACTTGAATGTACCCGTATCGGACGGTTTTATACCGACCTTGCCCGCAATCTGGTTCAATTGCTTATGCGTAACGGAAACATAATTGCCAAATCCGTTATTATTGGAATACATCACATATACCGGTTGTGAAAAATCACCGTCTGCCTTATCAAAAGCAATCTGATAAAGAGCAGTACCTGTTTCTTCCACACTCGGTGTCTGCCATTCAAAATAAACACTGGCTGATGCAGAGGGTTCCAAAACAACGGATTTTCCATCTGCCGGTTCAAGCAATGTGCTTACACTTGCCAAACGGTTATCCGTCTCCCCCATATTATCATTACATCCCATGAAGGCCAGCACCGCAGAGGTAACGAACATCAGTTTTATAAATATCGCTTTCATAATTCTTCCTTTTTATTTTATTACTAAATTATGAGTATATTCACCTTGCGTATTCAAAGAGAATGTAACATCATACGCCTTATCACTCCAACCATCGGTAGCCGGACTCTTCCAGACTTCGTTGTTTGTCCACTGTTCTACATTCGTCTTTTCAGTCATGTAGTAATACTCATCATTACCGGTCGGCTTACTATCATTGTTGATAGCAGCTCTCCATTCGGTTTCTCCTTCGGAACTTTCCATTCTGAACTTATAACGGTCGTCCGAATTATCGCTATCCGTCAGGCCTGTTACTGTATAGTTACTGATAGCCCAGACACCCAGACCCTGGTAATCCAGTTCTATCTCTTTCTGTGACCAGTTCAGAAACCATTTCACTTTAGTCACTTCTTTCGAAGTAAACGATCCGGCATTAAAATCAATATAATATTTATAGATACCGGTCTTGGTTGCTGTTGTACTACCGCCTTCTACCAGTTTTTCACCATTCAACGAGTATTCAGCCGGAGTACCGGTATTGGCACTGACAAACTTAAAGGACTTACCTTCCGTCAGTTTCATGAAAATCTCAAACTCGCCGTCAGCCACCTTTTTCATTATCATGGCATTCTCCAGGTCAGCCCCTACTTCTGTTGCCTCACCGGTGATATACAACTGGCTCGGGACTTCTGCAAATCCTGCCAAACGGGTAAGCGTCAGCGTACGTTCTTCTTCTGCCTTGACCGGATTAATACCTTTGGAGGCATATACCGTCCATTTCAGAGTTCCTTCTTCAGCCGATCCGATCCCTGCCGAAGCAGCGATCTGGTTCAACTGTTTATGTGTGATCGTTGCATGATTAGTTCCGCCATTGTTATCTGCTGTAACTATAGACACAGGATCGGAAAAATCACCATCCGCTTTATCGAAAACAACTTCATACAAGACGGCACCACCATCTTCCGCCAACGACGGTTCCCATTCAAAATATAATGAAGCCGAAGCTGATGCTTGCAGGACAACGGCTTTCCCATTATCCGGTTCATATAACGCTTTAACGGCAGTCACGCCCAAATGCCTCACTTCCCCGTCACTGCTACATGCAGCAAAGACCAGAGCAAAAGCGAACAGCATAATATATTTGATAGATATTATTTTCATATCTCTTAGATTTTTTGGATTTAAAACTGTTGATCAATATCCCGGATTCTGAGTCAGATTCTTGTTGATATCCCGTTGTGACTGCGGAATAGCGAACAGATAATCTCTATCTTTATTGAAAGATCTCTTATCCAACTGGATATACTGGGTATTGCCTGCTGCAAATTTGGCCCCGCGAGGGTTACCGTTCAGTGCGGTTTCGATCGTTTTCCAACGACGGATATCGTATAGTCTCGTACCCTCGATAGCCAATTCACAACGACGTTCGCGGCGTACAATAGTCTGCATATCACCCGAAGCCGGATAATTCAAAGCAGAAGCATCTGTGAAACCGGCACGTTCGCGAATCGGACGGATCGTCTTGTTCCAAACAGTTTCATTCATTTCACCCAGTTCTGTTTTTGCTTCAGCATACATCAATAAAACGTCTGCATAGCGCATCAGGATCAGGTTTAAACCGGATGCCAAACCTGCCGGAGCAGTCGGATCGAACCATTTACGAAGATAATAGCCTGTTGCTGTCGAGTTCTGTCCCGGACCGACATATTCATCCAGATTAGCGGCTCCCGCATCTGCAGAAGAACCCGGTTTGATGTAAATCGTAGAAGTTTTACCGTTACCATCTGTCCACTGGTAGCCATGATAAACGATAGTCGCCTGTAATCTCGGATCCCGGTTTGTATAAGGATCGTCATCATTATAACCGGAACCACTTTCATCGATCGACCGTCCATTTTTCATGATATAATCGTCAACCAGTTCCTGAGTCGGTGCGAAACCGTTTACACGTCCGCCCACCGACAGGGGAATCCCATCGTACATTTCGCTCCAGGTTCTCAGATTCAACAGATAACCCATATCCAGGATCACTTCGCTGTTATATTCGTTTTCCGGCAAGAATAAACCTCCATAGCTTGAGAATAAAGCATATTCACCGTATTCGCCATTTATTATTTTCTCACAAACAGACGATACATTTTGCCAGTCGTTTTCATATAAATAGGTACGTGCCAGTAAAGTCATAGCAGCGCCTTTCGTGATTCGGCCATTATCGTTTGCAGCATATTCCTGCTTCGTCGGTAATGTGCCGACAATGTCATTCAGTTCGTCACGGACAAACTTGATAACATCTGCTTTCGGCGAACGGGCGATCGTATTGGCCTCCTCGATCGTCAATGTATAGTCGAACAGGGGAACATCGCCATAGTTATTGGCCAGACGGAAGAACAACATCGCACGAATAAAACGCGATTCTGCCTTCATTCGGTTTTTCAATGTCTCATCCATATTGGGAACGCGGTCTACGTTCTCCAGGAATGTATGGCAAGTTTTGATACCTTCATAACATTTTTTCCAGTCCTCAGAGAAACGTCCCAAAGCGGCATTTGCCTGGCCGGAAGTGATCAGTTTTTCATCCGTGCTACCACGTCCTTCGTATAAGTTATCCGATAGACGTTCATCTGCAAAGAAATAACCGGAACTCATCATTTGGCTGTAAGCCATGCTCAGCACCGAAGAAGCTTTTGCTTCGGAAGTCCAATAGTTCAAATCCGTAAACTTATTAGTAGGAGCCAGATCCAAATCATTACAAGATACAAATGATGCAAGTATGGCGCATGCCATACTTGGCCAATATTTTAAAATATTCATTTTCATAACAAAGTCTATGTCTTAAAATTCTATATCCAAACCAAATCCATAATAAGTCAGTGTCGGGTAGTTACGTCCGCTGTTCGCTCCGATACCACCGATACCCCCCATATTGCTACCGAATTCGGAAGATTCCGGATCGATAAATGAGTTCTTGGTAAATGTCAGCGGATTTTCAGTATTTACGCTGACACGCAATTTCTGTACACCAAACTTCTGAGTCAATGCCTTTGGCAAAGTATATCCAACCTGGATATTCTTTACGCGTAAGTAAGCAGCATTCAACAAATAAATATCAGAACCGGCCATACCCCAGTTGTTCGTAGAAGAGGATGAACCCGGGGCAACCAGACGAGGCCATCGGGCATCCGGATTTGTCGGAGTCCAGAAGTCCAACTGATGTTCGTAAATACAATATGAATAGTTAGAGTGGAACGGTTCTATCAACTCACCGCGCAAATACATAGAACGTTTGCCAACACCTTGCAGCATCACATTCAGGTCAAACCCTTTCCATGTCATATTGTAGGTGAAACCGAACGTATAACGAGGAAATGCATTGCCTAATACCACACGGTCTTTCTCGTCGATAACTTTATCTCCGTTCTGGTCGACATATTTCACATCACCCGGCTGTACGGAAGCGCCTACCGGCAGCGCGCTGTTTGAAATCTCATCATAACTCTGGAAAAGTCCGTCTGTCTTATAACCGAAATATGAGCCTAAAGCCTCGCCTTCACGGATCAGTTTATACAACTGGTCGTTCTGGTCGATACGTTCTTTTCCACCGAAATCGGTCACTTTATTCTTTGAGTCGGAAATATTGAAATTGAAGTTATGATGGAAATCGCCTGAATTCAATTTATAATTGACCGTTACTTCCCAACCTCTGTTCTTCATTTCACCGGCATTCTCCTTAGCAGCAGAACCGCCATAGATGGAAGAAACTTCAGGAGTCAACAATATATTAGTTGTTTTCTTATCAAAATAATCTACAGATAAGAATAAGCTCCCGTTCAGGAAGGTTGCATCGGCACCAATATTGAAGTTGGCCGATTTTTCCCATGTCAGGAATGCATTACCGTCTGTATAGCTGGTTCCCGGAACAGATATGCCATTGAATACATAACCGTTGTTGTTCATCTGGTAAACAGTCTGGTAAGAATAATTGTCTACATTCTGATTACCCAGCACACCATAAGATGCTCTCAGTTTCAAATCACCGATATTACTCTTATAAGTATCCATAAAGGCCTCTTCAGAAAGACGCCAACCGGCAGAGAAGGAAGGAAAGAAACCCCAACGCTGATCTTTGGCAAATTTTGAAGAACCGTCATAACGGAAAGATACGTCTCCGTAATATCTGTCCATATAATTATAACCTACACGACCGAATATGGAAGTAATACTTGTCTGGTCCGTATCGTTATTCGAGTTCTTGTTATCTTTATTCTGAACGGATTCGTCTGTTGTCGGTAAACCCAGGTCTTCATCCGTATATTCCCAGGCGATACGGCTTGCCTGTTTTGTATAAGATTCATTTGACACACCAAACAAAGCGCTTACATTATGAACACTGTTAAATGTACGGTTGAAATCCAATAAGAACTGTGTACTTAACGTATAACGTTTTTCGTTATAATCTTCAGTCATTGTATTGGAATGCATATACAGTACCGGATTTTCCAGGTCGGCAGAAGAATACAACGGCACTTTCTTGTCACGGCGATAACGGTGATGCTGAGTCAGGTCCAGACCAACCAAACCGGTAGCTTTCAAGCCGTCGATGATCTTGAAGTCAAGGTTCATACTTCCGATGAAGTTGTCTTCGTCTTTCTTTTCATAACCACCGTCCTGCAGTAATGCCAGTGGATTATCGTCGCCGACTATATCATTAACCAGATATTTGTCACCTTCCATAAACTTATAGTAATAGTAAGAAGGGACACGAGACGAGTTGATGATCGTATTTCCTGTACCACCGGCGACCGTTCTGTCTTTACGGCGGTTGTAAGCCATCAATGATGTCAGTTTAAAGCGACCATACTCGGTGCTCAGGTTACTACGGAAGTTATAACGTTCCATTCCGTAGCTACCCTGGAAGTTACTCTCCTGGTTATAGTAGCTGGCTGATACCATGTAAGTGGTATTCTCACTACCTCCGGATACATTGATGTTATAGTTTTGCTGAAGGCCTGATTTAACGATTTGGTCATATAGCCATTCTTCTTCATTACGATGATCATACAGATCACGGATCTGGGTAGGTGTGAACTGAGGTGCACTGCCCACATTCATATTTGCCTGGTTTCTCAACATGGCATTCTGCCAGCCTTCGACCGGAGAGAATAAAATATGCGGATCCTGGATGCCGACCTGTCCATTAAACGCAACAACGGGTTTGCTGCCTTTGGAACCTTTTTTAGTCGTTACCAGAATAACGCCATTTGCAGAACGGGAACCATAAATAGCAGCACTACCTGCATCTTTCAGAACGGATACGTTATCGATATCGTTCGGGTTCAGGTTGTTCAAAGTCGATGAGCTCGATACCAATCCGTCGATAACGATCAACGGGTCATTGTTACCCATCGTACTGACACCACGGATATTGATGTTCATACTGTTGTCGTTCGGATTCGCATTCTTGCTCTGAATGATAAGGTTAGCAGAAGCACCCTGTAAAGCCTGGGTAGCATTGGTTACAGGACGATTCTCAAAGATTTCGCTGTTTACCTGGTCCACAGAACCGGTGATACTTTTACGGGAACGGGTACCATAACCGACTACTACCACCTCATCCAGTTTCTGGGTATCTTCTTTCAACGTAATACGGAAATCACTTTTCCCTTTCAGGGATATCGATTGAGTCAGATAACCGATGAAAGAAATATCCAGTGTGCCGTTTTCCGGTACTTCCAATGTAAAATTACCGTTAAAATCAGTAACCGTACCATTCGTTGTTCCCGCAACAACGACGTTTGCACCGATGACAGGCTCGCCCGTTTCATCGACTACAACCCCTTTTACGTTCTTTACTTTCTGATTAACCGAATTCTGGGAAGGAGAGGTAATGACCAGATAGTCGCCTTTTACTGAATAAGTATAGCCTGTACCGGACAGTACCTGGCTCAATACATCCAATACTTCCACGTTTTTCTGATTAAGCTCTACTCTTTTGTTTACATCCAACTGTGTACCGTTATAGGCGATTTTGTACTTGGATGAAGCTTCAATCTTTTGGAATGCTTCCTTCAATGAAACAGTTCCTTCATTAAAGGATACCTTCTGCGCATTGATCTGCAGGCAACCTGCGATCAAAAAACTCAGACAATAGGTTCCAATTCGTCTGGATTTGTGTTTGTTCTTCATATGTAATTAAAATAGTTAAACAATTGCACCGATTTGAGTGCGTACTCATCTATAATGACAGATGGAAAAAACGTTGCACCCAATCAATCGTAAAACTTTTTCAAATTACATGTGATTTTTTTAAAGGAACTTATCTCAGATAAATATTTTTCCCGTCAATTTTATACTCCAAACCCGGAATAAGCTCTTTCAGAAGCATAAATATATTTTCGACAGACTCATTCTTCTTAAAATGAACCGTCAGCAGATTCTCATTATAAACCGATGTCTGCAAATGTATATTCAAACCATATGTACGTTGCAAAATACGAATAATATCCTTAAAAGAATAGTTGTCAAACAGCAGACCTCCTTCACGCCAATCGGAATAATCGGCAGAAACAACCTTTTTCACATCTATATCTCCGGATTCAATATAATACAAGAGTTGTTCATCAGGCACCAGATGATATATTTTTTCCTCTTTGTCCTGTAAACGCACCTGCACAGATCCTTCTTCAAGAGTAGTTGCTATCTGGCCGATTTCCGGATAAGCAAAAAGATTGAACCGGGTACCCAATACTTCGACATTCAGTGTCCGGGCTTTAACAATGAAAGGCTGTTCCACATTCTTCTCCACCTCGAAATAACCTTCACCCGACAGATAAACCTCACGTCTCTCTCCCACAAACGTAGAAGGATATATCAATACGCTACCGGAATTCAGCCAAACACGGCTACTGTCGGGAAGGACAACCTGCTCACGTTTCCCTGCAGGTACAAAATGTTCTATCAGTGAAACATTCGCCAAGGCATCTTTCACATGGGTCGCTTCCCAATAAAGATATAGAGATGTGGAAAGCATGATCAATGGTAAAAGCCATATAGCCACCAGTTTTACCCAAAAAGGCATGATCCGCACAGCTTTACCTACCGGTTCCTTTCGATCTGTAAAACCTAAATTTCTGCTCAACTGTGAAAAGGCCTGTTTGGGATAAGTCTCATCCATTTCCGGAAATCCTATAGTATCCCAAACCGACTGTAATGCACTATCTACTTCCGGTCTATCCTCTTTTTTAATCAGCCGTCGATGTACTTTCCAGGTCATCTCTTCCGAGAGGTCGTGATGAAAGAAATAATCAACTATTTTTTTTATATAACTCATTCTATTTCTACGATTATATTATATAGACTGCTTTTAGGCTATCCACCCCTAATTTTTTAACACAAATAAAGTATCAATAGATATAATAAAATTTTTCTCAACTCTTTTAACGCTAGATTCAAATGATTCTCTACCGTCTTCTTACTCAATTCCAATTTCTCCGCGATCTCTGCATTCGATAATCCCGCTTCACGGCTCAACTGATAAATCAGTTTACGCTGGGGAGGCATATTCTCAACCACCATATCTATCAGGAGTTGCAGATCTTTAGCTATCAGATCTTCATCCGGTGAATCATAAGTTTCTTCCTCAAAAGGTTTTTCATTCAACCTTTCTATACGTATTTGCTGAGATTCCAAAAAATTGAAAGTAGTATTCTTAGATAGAATAAACAGATATGCTCCAAAATTCCTGACATCGGCAAACATATTCCTGTTTACCCACACTTTTGAAAAAACTTCCTGGGTAATATCTTCTGCGTCTTGTTGCGATTTAACCAGGCCGTATACAAAATTGCGGACTTTAGGATAATAGCGCATGAATATCGCCTGAAAAGCATCTTGGCTTCCCTGGACCAGTTCCTTCACTAATAGTTCCTCGTTGATAGATTTTGTTAGCATAACGGCAAATATACGAAGCTAATATTTAAATCAAAACGAACATTGGTAATTTGTTTTATATAAGTTGATCTTAAAGGGCATTCAAGGTATTTGACAGAACGGAACTTTCCCCCATTGTAGTTTGTAACGGGCTTTACTCCCCACTGTAATGGGAAAAAATCCCCACTCCAATAAAAATAGTGGGGAATATTGAGAAAACAAATCGACGAATTAATAATGAATCATCCCAAGCATTTTACTTCTGGAAAGCAAACATGCTCCTAATGCACCTGCACGCTCTCCTAACTTGGAAACTTTAATTTCGGTATCCTGAGAAACCAGATTCAGTGAATATTTCCGTATCGCACTTTTAATAGGCAGACTAATATATTCGCTGGTCAAAGACAAAGTTCCGCCAAGTACCACTAGCTCCGGATTGAAAATATTCATAAGCCCGGCAATTCCACGACCCAGGTTCTCACCCATTTCTTCCAGAATTTCGATGCAAAGTACATCTTCCTTCTGGATTGCCTCTATTATATCGGCCATTTTTATCTTCTCTTTCTTTTCTATTTTTTCAGCAAGTATAGTACTGCTGCCTTCTCGGTAGCGTTCCATCAACTTACGATGCAAAGCAGAGCCGGATGCTTCGGTTTCAATACATCCCTTTTTACCGCAATGGCACAGAATTTCGTTATCAAAGAAACAGAAATGCCCGAATTCACCTGAAAAACCAGACTTACCATAATACAGTTCACCGTTTATAAAGATAGAAAGTCCTAATCCCCATCCCATATTAATGAACAATATATTTTTTTCACCCTTTACGACACCCTGCATATATTCACCATACATCATTGCACGGGTATCATTTTCTATATAAATTTTTATATTAATGCGTTCTTCCAGAATCTGTGACAATGGTTTTTCTTCGAAATAGAAAATACTGTAGCTATAACCTGACACAGGGTTGACACGTCCGGAAATATTAACGCCTACCGCCAGCACTTTTTCACGCGGAACATTTAGCCGGTTAATGAAGTCATTAATCAGATTGCATAACATCTCCAGTGCCTCCGGTGTATTCTCCAATGAATATGGTATATTTTCTTCCAAACGCAGCTTGTCCCCTTTAAAATCGACCGCTGCAATATTGATTTTACTCCGGAAAACATCCACTCCGACAAAATAACCGGAAACCGGATTCAAACCATAGATATTCGGCTTACGCCCCCCATTTGTCTCCTGTTTTCCAAAGTCCAGAATATAGCCATCGTCCAGTAATTCTCCTACCAGCTTCGTTACGGTAGGAATACTCAAATCCATTTCCTTGCACAACTCTGCTATTGTAGCATCGCCATTGGCTATATAATAATGTATAATCTTCTTTTTTAATAAAGCACTACGATTGCTATCGGCCGTGATAAGGAATTTTGTATTCATGGTGTTATTTTTTATCTACTGTAATTTGAATAAACAAAAGTAGATAAATATTCTTCAAATAGTCCTCTGGGTAAATAAAAAAAATCGACAATAAACGTCCATATAAGATCTACCACAAACCAAAGATGATACTTACTTTCAAAAACAAGGTTTTCTTTTTTCAAGAAAAATATAAAATGTCATAGTCTTTTAAAAACTAATATATAAAAAGAGAGTGCTTTGGCCTATTGAAACAGAAATGTTGAACAAAGCCCCCAAGCTGGTTCAAACACCAGGTTACGAATAATCTATTTCATCTCACAGTTACCTGTAAACCGACCTATTTTTATCGACAGTCGGCTTACAGGTAACTTTAAACACCATCTAGTACAAACTATTTCATATCGCCACATTAATTATTAAATTATTTTATTTACATTTGCCTCGTATTTAAAATAACACACATAACAACTATTAAATACTGCGTACCATGGAAAGAATTAAGGGACTTATCGATGCCCCGTTTACTCCGTTTTATGAAAATGGAGAAGTGAATTACGAACCCATTGAAGCTTATGCCAGACTTCTTGTCAACAACGGATTAAAAGGTGTTTTCATCAACGGTTCATCCGGTGAAGGTTACATGCTTACGGAAGAAGAGCGTATCAAACTCGCTGAACGCTGGATGGAAGTAGCACCCGAAGGATTCAAAGTAATCGTACATGTAGGCAGTACCTGTGTAAAAACCAGCCGCAACCTGGCTGCCCACGCACAAAAGATCGGAGCATGGGGTATCGGAGCCATGGCTTCTCCGTTCCCGAAAGTAAACCGCATCGAGGAATTGGTAAAATACTGCGAAGAGATTGCTTGCGGGGCACCGGAACTGCCTTTCTATTATTATCATATCCCTGCATTCAACGGCGCTTTCCTCCCGATGGTAGATTTCCTGAAAACCGTAGACGGCCGCATTCCTAATTTCGCCGGGATTAAATATACATACGAAAGTCTTTACGAATATAATCAATGCAGGTTATACAAAGACGGAAAATTCGACATGCTTCACGGGCAGGACGAAACGATTTTGCCTTGCCTCGCAATGGGCGGTGCACAGGGTGGAATCGGCGGAACAACCAATTATAACGGAAAAGAACTGGTCGGCATCATCGAAGCATGGAAAGACGGCGACTTGGAAACAGCCCGCGAAAAGCAAAACTTCTCACAGGAAGTGATCAACGTGATCTGCCATTATCGTGGAAACATCGTAGGAGGTAAGCGTATCATGAAACTGATCGGCCTGGATCTCGGAAAGAACCGCACACCGTTCCAAAATATGACCGATGCGGAAGAAGCGGCTATGAAAGCTGAACTCGAAGCTATCAATTTCTTTGAAAGATGTAACAAATTCTAATCATTATGGATGCAAAAACAAATATTGCCCAGCCTGCCGAATATATCGGTTACTGGGGCGACATTTACAAAAGCGACTTCCTGAACGATGTCATGCCATTCTGGTTGAAATATGGCATCGACAAAGAGAACGGCGGCTATTTCACCTGCCTGAACAGAGATGGTTCCTTAATGGATTCCAATAAATCCGTATGGTTCCAGGGGCGGTTCGCCTTCATCCTGGCTTATGCTTACAACAATATCGAGAAAAAGCCCGAATGGCTGGAAGCCTGTAAGAACGGTATCGATTTCATCGAGAAATATTGCTTCGATACGGATGGACGTATGTTTTATGAAGTGACGGCAACCGGTATCCCTGTGCGCAAAAGAAGATATGTTTTCTCCGAAACTTTTGCGGCCATTGCCATGGCGCAATATTCTATTGCATCCGGAGATAAAAGCTATGCCGATAAAGCTGTAAAATTATTCAAGCAGATCCTTCATTATAAAAATACACCGGGATTACTGGAACCGAAATTCCGTGAAGGATTCGTTGCGAAGGGACATTCTTTCTGTATGATCCTGATCGATACGGCAGCCCGTATCCGTGAAGCCGTCAACGACGAGATCCTTACAAAGCAAATAGACGAATCCATCGCCGAATTACGCCGTGACTTTATGAAGCCGGAATTCAAAACGATTCTCGAAACAGTCGGTCCGAACGGCGAATTCATCGACTCGATACCGGGCCGTACGATCAATCCGGGCCATTCCATCGAAACAGCCTGGTTCATTCTGGAAGAGGCCAAATACCGGAACTGGGATCCCGAACTGAAAGAAATGGGATTAACCATCCTCGACTGGGCCTGGGAATGGGGCTGGGACAAAACATACGGTGGAATCAGCTATTTCAAAGACTGCAAAAACCTTCCTCAACAGGAATACTGGCATGATATGAAATTCTGGTGGCCCCAATGTGAAGCCATCATTGCCACACTCTATGCCTATGAGGCCACCGGTGATGCAAAATATCTGGAAATGCACCGGATGATCAATGAATATACATATGCCCGTTTCCCGGACAGGGAATATGGCGAATGGTACGGTTATTTCCACTATGACGGTACATTGTCACAGTCGGCCAAAGGAAATATGTACAAAGGCCCGTTCCACATCCCCCGGATGCTTCTGAAATGCAATCTGCTTTGCAAAGAAATCCTTTCAAAATAACATAAACAGAAAGAAAATGCTGTCAAAAGTTCATTTGCCGTCTGCTTTAGCTGACGGTTTACAAGTTGTTTTCCTCTTTAGGCTTTAGCCACATTTCTCTTAACAAAAAGAGATTGTTTAAAATGGGACTAAAGTCCAAAGAAATAGATCATTTACTGCTCCGTCAGCTAAAGCAGACGGCAAATGAACTTCAGATGGCTTATCTTCACCAAACTTTGTTTTCGCCTCTAAAATATAACGAAATGAATAATAAAAAAATATACCCCTGGGTAGTTGTCGGTCTGTTATGGGGAGTAGCCCTGTTGAACTATATGGACCGGCAGATGCTCTCGACCATGAAAGATGCGATGATGATCGACATCACCGAACTGGAATCGGCAGCCAATTTCGGCCGACTGATGGCCGTATTCCTCTGGATATACGGATTCATGAGTCCCGTGGCAGGAATGATAGCCGACAGGGTAAACCGCAAATGGCTGATCGTCGGCAGTCTGTTCGTCTGGTCGTTTGTCACACTTATGATGGGCTATTGCACCACGTTCAACCAGATTTATTTCCTGCGGGCCCTGATGGGGGTAAGTGAAGCCTTATATATCCCGGCTGGATTATCTCTGATCACCGACTATCACCAGGGGAAAAACCGTTCACTGGCAGTTGGTATTCACATGACCGGGCTTTACACCGGACAGGCTCTGGGAGGTTTCGGAGCAACAGTTGCAAGCGCTTTCACCTGGGAAACGACTTTCCACTGGTTCGGGATTGTCGGTATTGCATACAGTGTTGTTCTGATCCTGTTCCTGAAAGATAAAAAAGATCATATCATTCATAAGATAAAAGAAGTAGGCACCGCTGTCGAGAATCCGGTCAAAGGAGCTCTCAAGGGAATGGGAATGTTGTTTACCAACATTTCCTTCTGGATCATCCTGCTTTATTTTGCCACCCCGAGCTTACCCGGCTGGGCAACAAAAAACTGGCTTCCTACGTTATTCTCCGAAAATCTGTCCATAGATATGTCGGAAGCCGGACCGTTATCGACCATCACGATCGCCTTATCTTCGTTTATCGGTGTAATTGCCGGCGGGATCATGTCGGACAGATGGATACAAACAAACGTACGCGGCCGTGTCTATACCGGCGCTATCGGACTGGCTTTGACCATTCCATCGTTACTTTTGCTCGGTTTCGGTCATAACTTCCTGATGATCGTAGGCGGCGGACTTTGTTTCGGTATCGGTTTCGGAATCTTCGATGCAAACAATATGCCGATCCTTTGCCAGTTCATCTCACCTCGTTACCGTGCGACCGCTTATGGCATTATGAATATGACAGGGGTATTTGCCGGAGCTGCCATCACAGACCTGCTGGGAAGATCGACGGATGCCGGAAACCTGGGACATGACTTTGCCATGCTGGCAGGCCTTGTTGCCATCGCCCTGCTGATACAGATATGCTTCCTTCGTCCGAAAGTGGCAAATATGACGGATTAACAATAAAAATATCAATAAAAAGTCCCAGAGGTAACGGCAGGCATACCATGAAATCGTTACCTTTGGAACTACATTTACTAATTCATAGAACAATTATCATGAAAAAAAGCATCTTTTATCTCTGTCTTCTATTCATCGTGCAAACCGCTATTGCTGCAGACAGCCTGTACATCAGGGAGCAGCAAATCCCGATTCTGATCGATCGTACGGACAATGTGCTGCTGGAAATGCGTATTCCTGCACAGAAAGGGGATGTATTAAATAAACTGACTCTTCAATTCGGCAATGAAACAAACGTATCCGATATAAAGGCTGTCCGGTTGTTCTATAGCGGGACGGAAGCCCCCGCAAGGGAAGGAACTCATTTTAATCCGGTGACTTATGTAACAAGTTTCACTCCGGGAAAAACACGTACCGCCAACCTTTCCTACTCTGTTAAACAGGATGAAATAACAACTCCGGGAAACACCATTACACTGACCTCCAAACAGCCGATGGTTAAAGGTCCGAATTATTACTGGGTCAGTATTGAAATGAAACCGGAAACATCTCTGCTATCGAGAGTTTCCTTTACCATACCGGAAGCAGTCATCAATAACAAACCGATGGAAATCACCTGGAACGGTAAAGCGGAAGCTCCCCGCCGTGTAGGGGTAGGCGTACGCCAGGCCGGAGACGACGGCTCCGCCGCATTCCGTATCCCGGGGCTGGTGACAACGAATAACGGAACTCTTCTGGGGGTTTATGATATCCGTTACAACAGCAGCGTAGACTTACAGGAAATGGTCGACATAGGTGTCAGCCGCAGTACCGACAAAGGGCAGACCTGGGAACCGATGCGTGTAGCCATGACATTCGGTGAAACCGGTGGTTTGCCCCATGCACAGAACGGTGTGGGCGACCCATCCATTCTGGTCGATGAGAAGACAAATACGATCTGGATCGTTGCCGCCTGGACACACGGTATGGGGAACGGACGTGCATGGTGGAACTCCATGCCGGGAATGACTCCCGACGAAACAGCCCAATTGATGTTGGTAAAAAGCGAAGATGACGGTAAGACCTGGAGCGAACCGATCAATATCACTTCACAGGTAAAAGATCCCTCCTGGTATTTCCTATTGCAAGGTCCGGGACGTGGTATCACGATGCAGGACGGTACACTGGTGTTCCCTATCCAGTTCATCGACGCTACACGTGTTCCGAATGCGGGTGTTATGTACAGCAAAGACCGTGGTAAAACATGGCATCTGCATAACCTGGCACGTACCAATACGACCGAAGCACAGGTGGCAGAAGTCGAACCGGGAGTATTGATGCTGAATATGCGTGACAACCGTGGCGGTAGCCGGGCAGTTGCGACAACCAAAGACCTGGGTAAAACCTGGACGGAACATCCTTCCAGCCGGAGTGCACTCCAGGAACCGGTATGTATGGCAAGCCTCATCAAAGTAGATGCAAAAGACAACATCACCGGAAAGAAACTGTTACTGTTCTCCAACCCGAATACAACTAAAGGACGTAACCATATCACGATCAAAGCCAGTCTCGACGGCGGTCTGACATGGCCTGCCGAACATCAGGTATTACTGGACGAAGCAGAGGGATGGGGATACAGTTGCCTGTCTATGATCGACAAGGAAACCGTAGGAATCTTCTATGAGTCAAGCGTAGCGCACATGACTTTCCAGGCTATCAAAATAGCTGACCTTATCAAATAAAACGGATGAAGCAAAAACTGTTCGTAACACTTATACTATGTTTATGGTTACCGGTGGCATATGCTGCCGGTAACCTGAACTTACTTCCCTGGCCACAGCAAGTGGACTGGACGAAGCAGACGTTCTCAGGCAAGGATATTTCACTTTCACTGGCTGGAAATACCGGACAAATGGTTACCGACTGGCTGCAGGAAAGCAATATCAACATAAATCCTGCCAGTAAAAAAGTTTTCCGGGTAACGCTTGTCGAAAACCTGCCGGAAGCAACAATAAATCAGGACGAAGCCTACAAACTACAGGTATCATCGCAAGGGATCGCCATCGAGGCAACCACGGAACAGGGCGTCTATCGGGCCATACAAACCCTCCGCCAGTTGACGGAAAAGAAAAGCGGCAGATCCTTCGTCACCGGGTGTAAAATAATCGACTGGCCTGCTTTCCGTATCCGCGGATTTATGCAGGACGTAGGACGTACCTACATCCCGATGGAAGAACTGAAACGGGAAATAGCCAAACTGGCACAATACAAGATCAACGTATTCCACTGGCACCTCACGGAAAACCAATCCTGGCGACTGGAGAGCAAGATCTTCCCAATGCTCAACGACAGCATCCATACAACCCGTATGCCGGGTAAATATTATACGCTGGAAGAGGCCAAAGAACTGGTTGAATTTTGTAAACGGCACCAGGTATTGCTGATCCCGGAATTCGACATGCCGGGACACAGTGCCGCCTTCGTAAGTACGTTCCGCCACGATATGCAAAGTCCGGAAGGTATGAAAATACTGAAACTGCTGATCGAGGAAGTATGTGAGACATTCGATGTGCCGTACCTTCACATCGGAACGGACGAGGTACAGTTCACCAACCCGCAATTTGTACCCGAAATGGTCGCTTTTGTACGGTCAAAAGGTAAAAAAGTTATTTCCTGGAATCCGGGATGGCATTATCAGCCGGGAGAGATCGACATGATACATATGTGGAGTTACCGGGGAAAACTTCAGGAAGGAATACCTACAATAGATTCGCGTTTCCACTACCTGAACCATTTCGATACCTTTGCCGATCTGCGCGGATTATTTATGAGCAATATCTACCGCCATACCGAAGGCAGCAACGATATGGCGGGTGTCATCCTCGCTATCTGGAACGACCGTTGGGTACAACCGGAAGAAAAGATCATCAACGAGAATATCTTTTATCCGAACATGCTGACTATCGCCGAACGTTCCTGGCGGGGAGGAGGATATGAGTATTTCGATAAATACGGAACGAATATGCCTCCCCGGAACAGTGAGGAATATAAAGCATTTACAGAGTTCGAACAACGCCTGCTATGGCATAAGGAACATAATTTCCGGGGATATCCTTTCCCTTATGTAAAACAGACAGACATCAAATGGCGTATCACCGATGCATTCCCGAATAACGGAGATATGGGCAGCGTATTTCCTCCGGAAACCGAGCTGCAAGACAGTTACACATACGAAGGAAAAACATACGGAACGAACGATAGTGAAGGAGCCGGAATCTATTTGCGCCACGTATGGGGAAATACTATTCCCTGTTTCTATAAGGACCCGCAGGAAGACCATACCGCTTATGCCTGGACCTGGGTTCATTCACCCAAAGATCAGGAAGTCGGAGCCTGGATCGAATTCCAGAACTACGGCCGGTCGGAAATGGACCTTGCACCGCCACAGGGACAATGGGATTATAAAGGAAGCCGCGTATGGCTGAACGACGAGGAAATACTGCCTCCTGTATGGACAGCCACACACAAGGAAAAATCGAATGAAGTGCTGCTGGGAAATGAAAATTGCGTGGGGCGTGAACCGACAAAAGTCCATTTGCAGAAAGGGTGGAACAAGGTGTTCATGAAACTGCCGGTCGGCAAGTTCCGTCTGCCGGAAGTACGGCTTGTCAAATGGATGTTCACATTCGTATTTGTTACACCTGACGGTGAAAAGGCGGTAGACGGACTGATCTACTCGCCGGACAAGAAAAGATAAACAGATCATCATACAATGAAAAAAACGCTTTTATTACTATGCTTGTTACTCTGCACGACTGCCTATGCTCAGAAAAAGATCAAGGTGGCCTGTGTAGGTAACAGTGTAACCTATGGTGCAGGCATAGAAAACCGGGAAGTAAATTCGTATCCGGCACAGCTGCAGCGGATGCTGGGAGAGGACTACGAAGTAATGAATTTTGGGAAAAGCGGCGCCACTTTACTGAACAAAGGACACCGTCCGTACAGCGAACAGGAGGAATACCGGGCAGCTCTCGATTTTGCAGGCGACCTGGTTGTTATCCATCTCGGACTCAACGACACCGATCCGCGTAACTGGCCGAACTATCGGGATAACTTCGTCTCGGACTATCTCTCCCTGATCGAATCTTTCCGGAAAGTAAATCCGGAATGTAAAATATGGATTTGCCGGATGACACCGATTGCCCATCGCCATCCTCGTTTCAAATCGGGTACACGCGACTGGTACTGGCAGGAACAAGCTACCATCGAAGAAATCGCGCAATTGGGCAATACGGGGTTGATCGACCTGCAAGCCGGACTCTACAACCGCCCGGATCTCTTACCCGATGCTCTTCACCCGAATACGGAGGGGGCAGGTATCCTGGCAAAAACAATCTGCCAGGAGCTGACGGGTAATTACGGTGGTCTGCAAATGCCGGTCACTTACTCGGATAATATGGTTTTACAGCGTGAAAAGCCGTTACCTATAACAGGCATCGCCAATGCCGACCAGAAGATAACCGTACAGATTGCCGGTCAGAAAAAGGAAACGGTTACGGCTCCGAACGGAAAATGGTCCGTCACCCTCGAGCCGCTTCAGGCAGGAGGCCCTTACGAGCTGACAGTAGAGGCTGTTTCCGGAAAAACCGACAAAAAGGGGAAAAAGAAAACAGCCGATTCTCAAAAGATCGTTTACCGGAATGTATTGATTGGTGAAGTGTGGCTCTGTTCCGGCCAGTCTAACATGGCTTTCCGCGTAAATGAACTAGCGGACTCACAACATAAAGAACTGATAGCGTATGCGAAGAAAGAACCGCAAATCCGGCTCCTCAATATGGAACCCCGCTGGTTCACGAATGCGGTGGAATGGGATGAAGCGGTAATGGATTCACTCAACCGACTGCAATATTACCATGACGCACAATGGACGGCATGCAACGAACAGACAGCCGATAGATTCTCGGCCGTAGCTTTCTCCTTCGGAAAGATGCTTTCGGATAGTCTGCAAGTTCCGGTCGGACTCATATTGAATGCCGTCGGAGGTTCCGGTACAGAAGCCTGGATAGACCGGAAAACATTGGAGTTCGACTTTACCGACATCCTGTACGACTGGATGCAAAACGACTTCATCCAGGATTGGGTACGCGGACGTGCAGCCCTCAACATAAAAAAATCGACCAACAAGCTACAACGACACCCGTATGAACCTTGTTACCTGTATGAAACTGGCATCATGCCGTTACAGCAATATCCGATCAAAGGAGTGATCTGGTATCAGGGAGAATCGAATGCACAGAATATAGAGACACATGAGCATCTGTTCCCTTTATTAGTAAACAGCTGGCGAAAAAACTGGGGAGAAGAGTTACCTTTCTACTACGTGCAGTTATCCAGTATCGACCGTCCGAGCTGGACGTGGTTCCGTAACAGCCAACGCCGGATGATGAAGGAAATCCCGAACTGCGGCATGGCTGTAAGCAGCGACCGCGGAGATTCTTTGAATGTGCATCCAAGATACAAGCGTGAAATAGGGGAGCGCCTGGCACGCTGGGCTTTAAACCAAACATACGGACATCGGATCACACCGTCCGGCCCGCTTTTCAGTTCGGTTGAATTCAAAGATGGTGCCGCCTATCTCTCTTTTGAATATGCAGATGGTTTGCATACTTCCGACGGAGAGCCGTTACGTACTTTCGAGATAGCAGAACACGACGGTCTGTTTGTTCCGGCACAAGCAAAAATTGTCGATGGAAAGGTCAAAATCTGGAATGAAAAGATCACCCATCCTCAACTGGTCCGCTACGGCTGGCAGCCATTCACCCGTGCAAACCTGGTGAACGGGGATGAACTTCCGGCATCCACATTCAGGTCAAAGGAATAATAAGGCACAGGTATATGAATTATTCGTCATATAGCGTGGAAGTACAACAACATTATGTATAACAAATCAATAGTAAACGGATGGTTGATCTTGCTGGTCATATTGCTGGCAGGATGCAATCGTCCTACCTCTAAACCGAACAATATCATGATCAATTGGAGCAAATTACCCGACCTGCCCGGAATGGCAGATACGGCATCACTGGGAGTATCGGCCCCCTTCGCCGGTATCAGCAACGGCAAACTGGTGGTAGCCGGTGGTTGCAACTTTCCCGATAAACCCGTCACCGAAGGGGGAGCCAAGAAATATTACAGCGATATATTCACCCTCGACCTTTCAGACAAAAACGCCCAATGGAAAAAAGCAGGCAATCTTCCTTTGCCGGTTGCTTACGGAGCCTCCGTCACGACACCGGAAGGCGTCGTTTGTATCGGGGGTAACAACAGTACCGATTTCTTAGCAGATGTCCACCTGCTGTCCACATCGGACAACGATGGAAGCGTGCATATCTGCCGATTGACGTCTCTTCCTGTCCCGATGGATAACCTCTCAGCCACCTATGCCGACCATACGGTTTATGTAGCCGGAGGCAATGAAAATAAAAGGCCTGGGAATAGCATCTTTGCTATGAAACTGAATAAGAACCTGAATGGGGATTGGGAAAAGCTACCTGACATCCCCGGTCCGGCTCGTGTCCAGCCTGTCTTGGCCGCTCAAAAGTCTGCAGACGGAATACGCATCTACCTGGCAGGCGGTTTTCAGCCTCTTTCCGAGGATACGGATGCTATTGTACCATCAGATATGCTCTCATTCCATCCGGGCACAAAAAAGTGGATTACAGAGACGGAATTGCCCTTATTTGACAACGGAGCACGGCGGACCTTCACCGGCGGTTGTGCTGTTGCCTATAAAGACAGTTCGATCTTATTCATGGGCGGCGTCAATTACGACCGTTTCCTGGCAGCCGTCAACCGCCCGAAGCTGATCGAAAAAGCCGAAGCAGACGGCGACACTGCCCTGGCCGACACATTACAGGAAGAGGGGAAATCTTACATGTTTCATCCGGTGGAATGGTACAAATTCAATACTGCTTTGTTGCAATACAATACCTTCACCAAAGAATGGACCAACCTCGGTGAATACGAACAACTGGCCCGTGCCGGAGCAGGTGCCATACTGAAAGGCGACAGCCTTATCATCGTCAACGGTGAATTGAAACCGGGTATCCGCACTCCCCAGGTCAACCTGGCTATTATAGAATAAACGCTTCTACATAAAGTTTCTGAAAAACATCTGTCATCTGCAACATTTACTCATAAGAACGTATAAATCAATAAGAAAATGGTTGCAGATGCTTCTTTTTTATCTGCAACCTATCTGCCATCTGTCACCCGCTATCTGTCACCCTAAAGCAGTTACCCCCCAAAAAGAGCGGCGCAATCAGCAGGAACTAAGCAGGATATAGTAAGAAACTAGCCGTCAAGCAATAAGAAACTAACACAAAGGTTACTACTCACAAAAACCGCCCTGTACAGGACAATCAAACAGGGTGTACAGGACAACACGGCAAAGTGTACAGGGTAATCGCCCAGGGTGTACAGGGTAAGAATAGTGAGTTACGAGTTACCACTTAGTTCCTCCTTTGTTAGCGATTAAAAAGTGCAGGACTTGGTATTAGTCTCCTTCGGGTCAAGACATAATAATCCTCCATTATCCTCCTTTTTGGATAAGTCTGCGTAATCTTCGTATTCTGCGATATCTGCATCCGGTAAATACCGTCTTTTGATGCATTTACAACACTTTCCTATTTATATCATAACCAAATAAAGCAAAATCGCCCAGACAGGGATCGTCGGGAAAAACTTCTTTCAAGGCTTCGGTTATCTCGACAGCTGTTTTCAGGGTGGCATTCTTTTGGTTGGTCAGCCCCAGTTCCAGAGAGATTTGATGGACATGCGTATCCAAAGGAATGATCAGTTCATGCGGCCGTATCGATGTTCCCCAAATGCCGAAATCGACAATACCGTCTTTCCGGACCATCCAGCGGAGGAACATGGCCACGCGTTTGCAGGCGGAAGTACCCGTCAGCACCGGAATCCCTTCGATCCCCCGAAACACATCCTGTATCTTTGTGACCGGATTGGAATACGGACTGGCAGCCAAAGCATCCTCCAGCGAATCATATTTGCCGTAGATACCTCTCATCCGTTCACACAACTGCCGCAGATGGGAGTAGGTATAAAAACGGTAAAAAGTATCCCTTTTACCCGATTCCACCGTGTTTCCCGACAATTCCTTATATCCTTCATCCATGATCCAGCGATACGGACTGGATCCCATTGCGGCATGCAATTCGTTTGCTTTTCGCAAGATCAGTTCCCGGCGCCCGTAAGAAATCCAGGAGGTAAGGAAGGCGGATATTTCTATATCTTTCTTCTCTGTGTACCGGTGTGGAAACTGTACCGGATCGTCCGGGATAAATGCATCCACATTATATTCTTTTGCCCACTGGCGGAGCTTTTCTTTTATCTGTTCGTCCATCTGTTATTTCTTCTTCAGGAAATATTGACGCTGATCCTCCGGATAATGTTCGATGGCATACCGGAGCGCCGTACGGGGGAGACGGGTGGCATATTCTTCCAGGAACGCAGACAAAGTCTCCCGGTCTTTCTTTCCGACTTCACGGAGCATCCAACCCACAGCCTTGTGCATCAGATCATGTTTATGCGACATCAGTTTTTCTGCTAACGCCAGCGTATCGGTATATTCACGGTTACGGATAAACGTCACCGTCGAAACCATCGCGATGCGTTGTTCCCACAGGCAATCGCTCTCCGCCAGTTCATACAACCGGGAGCGGTCTTTATCCAAGAGGTAAAGCCCCACGAGATGCGGACAGGTAACGTCCACCAGATCCCAGTTGTTGATACGGCGGGCATTGCCCAGATAGAAATCGTACAGCTTCTTCCGGTCGGCTTCCGAAGCCTTTTTGAATTGCTCGACGGCGATCAGCAGGGCACAAAGGCGTGCTTCATGATATTCGCTATCCATCAGTTTCTGCAATTCGGGCAAAGGAGTTTGTTTGTTCGCCTTTGCGATACTGCGGGTGAGGGGAGCGACCAGTCCCAGGAATACATCGCCTTCAGCATACTGTCCCGGCCCCGTTTTAAAGAAACGTTGCAGGAAAGCAGCCTTCTCCGGATTCGCCATCGAGAGAAGTTCGCTCAATATAAACTCTGCCGTCATGGACGCATGACACGTGATACAGGACGGTCGCCTTCCAAAAATCCGATGACGTTATTACAAACCGTACGGGCCATGACGATACGCACATCCAGTGTCTGTGTTCCGATATGGGGAGTCAGTACGACATTATCCATCTCCAGTAATTCCGGCAGCGGATAATCACCGAATTCAAATACATCCAGACCGGCACCATGAATCGTTCCGTCCTGCAAAGCCTTCACGAGTGCCTGTTCGTCCACCAGCGGACCACGGGCCGTATTGATCAGGATAGCAGACGGTTTCATTTGCTTCAATTCTTCCTCGCCGATGATATGATAGGTGTCAGGCGTATAAGGTGCATTCAGGGAGACAAAATCGGACTTTGCCAACAACTCTTCCATAGAGGCATACGTTACATTCAGTTTCGTTTCTTCATCTACGTACAATTGGCGGCGGTTATGATAGATCACTTCCATGCCACAGGCATTCGCACGTTTGGCAAGTGCTTTTCCGATACGTCCCATACCGATAATCCCCAACGTCTGTCCGGTAATATTCACACCCAGATTTTCGAGTACGCCTATTTTCATATCCTTGCCTAAAGTGCGCAATTTACGGTCGCATTCGGTAATGCGGCGGGCGGTATCGATCATCAGGCCGAGTGCCAGGTTTGCCGTAGGAGCGGTCACCGGGTCCGGGGTATTGGCCACGGTAATACCTTTTTCCAGGCAATAAGCCACATCGATATTATTGTAACCTACCGCATAATTGGCTACCATCTTTAAATCCGGTGCATGGTCGATCAGTTCTTTATTCACCGGAAAATCGAACATGGAGCACAATACATCATACTCCGGGATCATTTCGAATACTTCCTCATAAGTAAAATCTCTTCCGTCGGGAAAAGTCACATCATACTTGCTTTCCAGCTCCGTGAAGCCCTCGCGGAACATGTCGTAGGTTACTAATATCTTTGTCATAAGTCATTACGATTATTATTCGGGCAAAAATACAAATCTATCGTTAATAAATTCCTATTTTTGCAGGTATAATATCAAAAAGCTGTGGATGTGATTAGTTATATTCATGTATAGAAAAAGGTGAGCTATCCAAGCAAGTCTCAGTCATAAATAAGACATGCCTTGTTACAGGTTTATTTGCCGTCAGTTTTAACTGACGGATTACAAGTTTTTTCTTTTTGGGGCTTTAGCCACATTTCTCTAAGCATAGAGAGTGTGTTTAAAATGGGACTAAAGTCCAAAGAAATAGATCATTTACTAAACCGTCAGTTAAAACTGACGGCAAATGAACCTGTAATGACGAAGTCTCTTTGATAAGAGGATAGCTCAAACTAACATTCTTTGAAACATTCAATTCTGATAATTATTGAAACATTCAAACATGACAAGAAATAAACTAACAAAATCAACCCTGCTTTTTAGCTTATGATAAATTATAACAACTAACATATGGTTCTGAACTACATCTGGATAGCTTTCTTTCTAATCGCTTTCGTCGTCGCGCTGGGCAAACTTATCTTTGCCGGAGACACGGTTGTCTTCACAGAGATTATTAATTCCTCTTTTGCGTCTGCCAAAACCGGATTCGAGATATCGCTCGGACTGACCGGTATCTTGTCGCTCTGGCTGGGAATTATGAAGATTGGCGAAAGGGGGGGAGTCATCCAATCGTTTGCCCGATTCGCAGCTCCGGTTTTCAGTAAGTTATTCCCGGGAATACCGAAAGACCATCCGGTAACGGGTTCGATCTTTATGAATATTTCGGCCAACCTGCTGGGACTCGATAATGCGGCCACACCGATGGGACTGAAAGCCATGCAACAATTGCAGGAACTGAATACCGAAAAAGAATCGGCCAGCAATCCGATGATCATGTTCCTTTGTATCAATGCTTCGGGATTGACACTTATCCCGATCACCATTATGATGTACCGGGCACAACTGGGGGCGGCTAATCCGTCGGATGTATTCCTGCCGATCATGCTGGCGACATTTTCATCCACATTAGTAGCCATACTGGCTGTCTGTATCAAACAGCGGATCAATCTGCTCCAAAAAAATCTGGTTCTGTTCTTCGGCGGATTAGCTGCTTTTATCGGCGGACTGGTCTGGCTGTTCAACTCATTGGAGCAGGAACAGGTTTCCCTTTATTCGACCTTATTTGCAAACACTTTATTGTTTACGATCATCTGCGGATTCATCGTCAGCGGTATCCGCAAAAAGATCAATGTATACGACACGTTCATCGAAGGGGCTAAAGAGGGGTTCAAGACGGCGGTCACGATCATACCGTACCTGATTGCCATTTTGGTCGGAATAGGCGTATTCCGAGCTTCAGGGGCAATGGATTTTATCATTGAAGGTATCCGTATGGGGGTAGGTGCTTTAGGCGTAAATACGGATTTTGTGGGTGGCCTGCCGACTATTTTAATGAAGCCGTTAAGCGGAAGCGGTGCACGGGGGATGATGTTGGATGCGATGAACACATACGGAGCCGATTCGTTCGTCGGACGATTAGCATCCATCGTACAGGGTTCGACGGATACGACATTCTACGTAGTCGCACTTTACTACGGCAGCATAGGCATACGCAATACACGTTATACTATTCAATGTTCTCTGCTGGCAGACCTGGTAGGGGCGATTGCTGCGATTACTCTGACATACATCTTCTTTGCCTGAGAGATCAGACCGGATTATCAAAATGTCATTACCATACCGGGTAAATCGGATTAATATGGCGGGTAATTGAAATTAGTACTGCGGGTAATATTTTTTAACGTATTATTCTAATAGATAAACAAGATAAATAACAGCATTATGACAATATCATTTCACGCGGAAGACATCGAACTTCCGGCTATCAAAAAAGAGGCTGTCAGCAACTGGATCAAAGCGGTGACAGAAACATACGGGAAAAAGACAGGGGATATCAGCTATATCTTTTGTTCCGACGAAAAGATCCTGGAGGTAAACCGCCAGTATCTGCAACACGATTATTACACCGATATCATCACGTTCGATTATACCAGCGGCAACAAAATATCGGGCGACCTTTTTATCAGCCTGGATACGGTAAAAACAAATTCGGAAAAGTTCGAAACACCTTACAACGAAGAACTGCATCGCACGATCATCCACGGAATTCTTCATCTATGCGGCATCAACGATAAAGGACCGGGGGAGAGGGAGATCATGGAAGAAAACGAAAATAAGGCTTTGGCTATTTTGCCGGAGGAATGCCGGGAGGAATAATTCCCGGCTTTATTATACGTTTCATTTATCAAACATAGAAATAAGAAAGATTCAACCAAGCCGTAGAATAAGCCCCTCTCCTCTTTCTGTTATTATCTCTATCGAAGGGTCTTCTTTCAAATATGTCCGAAGATTCCGAATAAAGACATCTAAACTACGCGAAGTATAAAAATCAGCCTTACCCCAAAATTTATCGAGTATATCAGTTCGTCTGACAAGTTTTCCTTTTTCCTCATACAGCATCCACAGGATCTCCACCTCACGAACAGATAATTTTATGTGTTTATCGCCCAATTGCAAATAACGATGTTTGACATGGAATAAATAAAGTCCCAAAGGGTATGTATCCTGATTAACTGCTACCGCTTTTTCAATCGGCCTGCTCTCTCCTACCCGTTTCAACACTCCACGAATATGAGCATCCAATTCCTCACACAAATAAGGTTTTCGTATATAGTTATCAATCTCAAACTGATACCCTCGTATCAAATCCTGAGGAGATGTTTTGGCTGTAGCGAATAAAACAGGTATCTTCTTATCTTTTTGACGGATTTGAGAGACAAACTCCTCACCCGACATTTCCGGCATTTCAATATCGGAAACGATCACATCCGGACTGAAAGAGATATACGCCTCCAGGCCTTTCCTACCATCTGATGCAACAAAAACCTCATAACCTCCAGTCAGTTCCAGACTTCCTTTTACTATAAAAGCTAAAGACTCGTCGTCTTCCACAAGAAGCAATTTTATTTTGTTCATAACGATTAGTTTTGTGCTTGCTCAAATATAGGAAAAGGAAATCAAATAAACGAAACTTTAAGAGGCATATATAAAACAAACTTTGAACCTTCTCCTTCCAAGCTGGATAAAGAAACCGTACCGCCATGCGCATTCATCACCTGCTTCACATAATTAAGTCCTAAACCAAAGCCTTTTGCACCTCTTCGACCTACAGCTGCTCCACGTTCAAATTTCTCAAATATCTTCTCCCTGTCTTTTTCTGAAATACCGAAACCATTGTCACTGACTTCTATAAACAACTGGTTATTGCTTGAATGGCAGTAAATATCCACCGCAACAGAATCACCGGAATATTTAATAGCATTATCAATCAGATTACTGACTGCATTCGTTAAGTAGACAGGGTCGGCAATAATATGAGTACTTTCCAAATCTATATCGATTTTAAAACTGACAGGCTTTTTAGCTTGAATGGAAAACTTATCGACCAACCCTTGAATCATGTTTGACAGATCCATAATTTTAGGATCCAATGTCAATTTCTTTTGTTCAAGATACGCTATTGTCAATATCTTATCGACTAAAGCCTGCAAATTCAATACTTGTGCCATTGCCGTATCTGAAAACTTAGACCGCAGTTCCGGACTTTTATCAAGAACTCCTTTTCCCCATTGGTCAACCGCCATATAAATCGTACCTAACGGAGTTTTCATATCATGCACCAACGCATGAGAGAAATCATCACGTAGTTGGGTAAGGCGACGCTGGGTGAAAATGACCCTCAATTCATAAACAAAACAAATGATAATCAACAAAAACATTAAAACTGAAACAACAAGCATCCAAGGCATTTGACTCAAAACCAACGGCATGGCAATGGAAAATATCGCTTGAACCTTTGTATTATTTACGATTGGAACTTCTTTACTTTTCATCCCCTGCAAAGAACTATCCCCCATCGAATCCAATACTTTCACCGAATCCTGATAACATAGATAATATTCCACTCCTATATTCTGTTGTTCCAACATGACATTGAAGATACTATCTAACGCAGACAAGTCAAAGCAAAGATTTTCAAACAACATCAAACGTTGCATAGCCTCATTTTGTATAGAAAGTAATCCTTCATTCTGCACTTTATCATTATCCACAGTATATTTAAAAACATTTCTTTCTTTCTCAGGACTCTTTTCAAGCTGTTGATCCGAATATAAAAACCGTTTGTCTAATTCCTTTTGTACAGCCTCTACCAATGTTACATTAAGCCTTTCCTCTAAATCCGTTTTTTGAATATGGTACATATTATGTAACCAGAAAAACTGAAACAGTAATAATACTATAACTGCAACAATAAAAGTAACCCATATATAATTTATTTTCATACTAGTAATTTTTCAGGTCACACTTTAAATATCATAGGATTCAAATCATGTTAAGAAAAAAGATAACATAAAGTATAACATACAGATAACATAACATCAATACCCTAGTTTCTATTTTTGTCATAAAAGTAATAATTAATCAATACAAATACATAATAAACATGGAAACAAATAACAAAATGACAGAGTTAAGTAAAAAAGAGCTGACAGAAATTTTTGCAGGACAACGAGTATTAATCAGCTATGTAGAAAACGGCACTCGTTACTATGAATGGGTTAATATTTGAAACGATGAAACTACTCCCCTCTCCCCTAATCACCAACAGTATCGATGCCTATATAGACAAGCATCCTACTAAATCCCAGAAAATATATTGGGTAGTACTTTTTACACTAACGGCAGCTATCATTTCGCTGCCGTTAGTCTATGTAGATATATCAGTACAGGATGCAGGAACAATCCGTCCTGCCGTAGAAAAAACTGAGATAAAAGCGAGTATAACAGATCGAGTGCCTTACAGAGATACCGAAACCCGCTATAGCACATGTTGTAGTTAAAGAAGTGTTGCAACATTTTGTCGTTATCTATAAGGTAACCGACAAATATATTCTGATCATGGATCCGGGAGATGGAAAACTTCATAAGAAATCCTACGAAGATTTTAAAGATTTCGGGGCACAAATTATATACAACCGAATCAAAAGTACATTTTATTATGCAAACAATTTCGAGTTTATATTAACAATAAGAACTTCTCCGCTAAATTACCAGGAGAAAAACCATATATTTGGCGGAAAAGTTGAAAATAAATGGAACAGTGCAAATTCATTGCACTATAACCAAATATCTTTGCTAATGTTAAGATAAAGAAACTTGCAAGTTAAAAAGTATCTACAAGGTTCTCGGTGACCTGAAAATATCGAGAAGTGGGTGTCGAAAAACTTTGAGAGAGTAGATTAAAAATTATTAAAATGGAAAATATTAAATCAGTAGAAGAACTGAATAGCAATGAGATTCAGACAACTAACGGAGGTATTTTGATTTGGACATCAGATGGAAGAGGACTTGTTAATTGGATAATCAATCTATTCAGATAAGTTTAAGTTGTTAAAAATGATCCTTTATAATTGAAATCTCAATTAATTTAAAAAAAAATGTGATAAATTTCAGTTGAACTATATTTGAAATTTGTCACATTTCTCAGCATTACTCTATAAAATTTATTAATCAAAGAGTTCAAATTAATTATAATAAAGCAATATGAGATTAGCTGTTTATTTATTATTTCTTTTCTGTACCATAGCGAATCTATCTGCAGAAAAAGTTGTTGGCAATGTTGTCTCACAGATTGATAAATCACCTGTAATGTATGCCCATATCTTTTGTAAAGGATATGCAATTGGAGTTTTGACTGATGAGAATGGTAGATTTGAGATTGATCAGAATAGTTGCATGCCTGCCGATACGTTGCAGATTTCATGCGTAGGATATGAAACACAACATATCTGTTATCGTGATTTATTAAACGACACGACTATTCATCTAGAACCTGTAACAATCCAACTTTCCGAAGTTGTAGTGTTGGGGAATCATAAGTATAAGATAAAAAAGGGAATCGGAGTGCGTATTCCCGGAGGATCCGGCGAACTAAACAATGTTATAGATTCTTTACGTGGTTTTTCAGAATTAGGTACGGTATTTAATTTTAAAAAGCCATTCGTAATTGAAAATATACTATTTAAGATTACTAAAAGCGGACCATCGGACTCTTATTTTAGATTAAACATTTACGAAATAAAAAATGATTCTACATTTTACCTGAAAAACACAGTAAACGAAATAGTAAAAATAGAAAGAAACAAGAAAGACTTCTTATATAAATTCCCGATTCATATAGCAGAGGCATTGACAGGTAAAATATATGTCTCATTTGAAATAATTAAATTTTCAGAGGCAGAAGAAGATAACAAAATAATCATTCCCGCATACTTAGGTTCATCTTTTGTCAAAGTATACAGAGATCAAAAATTTATTTCTCATCCAATTAGTTTAGGATTGAAGGTAAAAGGGAAAGAATTACAGAATTAGTTCAACAAAATTATAAGAAAGCAAAAAGTCACCCTAGAATCGGTTTGCTCCATTGCATTATCAGATCAATAGACTCAACAATCTGATCGCAACGATCCAGTACTCTTCTTTTATCAAACATAAATGCCATCTTTCTGGATATTATTCTTTAATGCCGGACGCAATGAGTCCCTTAGCCGCACCAAATCGACCTTACATTTACATAAAGCTTCCAATAACTCTTTAAGATCGAAAATGATAAATGGCTCAACTTTCTCCAATGAAACAAATATATCAAGATCACTCTCTTCTGTATGTTCTCCTCTAGCTACAGAACCAAAAATACCTAGTTCTTTAATACCGAACTACGGTCCAAACTCTTTTTTAAATTTGGATAATATCTCCTTATATTCTGCGACAGATTTCATAAATATATCGTTACTACAAACGTTAGAAATAAAATCAATATCTACAATGGCTCTAATTCCTCATTTCTTCAACTATCAATGAGCAGCTCCTATATGAATTCCCTCTTTATAATTTTTGTTTCGCCATTTTTCAACCATACGGCTTTAATCTAGAAACGCCATCCGACATTAAACTGGATGACTCCATTATGTTCTTTTCCTTTGAACAGGCAGACACTACCAGGAGCACATTGTGAGTCACGGTAAAGATAAGTACATCCTAAATTGTAATTTGCAGAAAGAACCAATCCCATATCAAAAGCATAACCGGCTCCCATGGAGAAAGACAAATCACAATTTCGGACGTCGTCTTTTATATCTCCCGAAAAAGTTCTTGTCTCGGAAGGCTTATGATTCAATTCGTATTGAAAATCCGTAGCTTTAGCTTTTACATTAATTCCCAGTTGTGGCCCGGCAAACATATGAAATCCTTTATACAAATAAAACTTTACATGAAGAGGTATATTTAAATAATCAACATTCAATTTAGATGTTTCTCCTTTATATTTATACCGATGTCCTTGCATGGAATAATAAATACCTGGTTCCAGTGCAAACAATTTGGAAAAACGAATTTCCCCGGCAACTCCGACATTGACTCCCGGACGCATATCAGCAAAGCTTTCCGGATAGGTATTAGCCAGGTTAAACCCGACACGGGGAATAAAATGAAACTCTTGTGCGGATATCTGGATGGAGATAAGGGCAACAAACAAAAGGAGTACTAACTTTTTCATAACATATTTAATAACATTGTTAAATATATAGATGCCAGATATTATCAATATGTTGCATGAGAACTTAATTTTTAATGTATGAAGTCATAAAAGCAATAAAACCGGTGAATACTTCGTTTATTAAACAGTACTCACTCAAAAACATTTTATTATGAGCACATTAGCATCAAATCCACGAATCAGTAAAATGATCCATTCAATTTCAGAAATTTGGTTTATCATTATCTTGTCCATTCCTGCATGGAGCATGATTCGTTATCTGATCATAAAAGAGTTTGATAACTTCACTTTTGTTCTTACTTTGTTTTTTACGATTGCTATAAGCTTACTGATCAAACAAATTTTTCAAAAAACAGGATGGATAAGTCTATTAGTTGGTTTTCTTCTTTCGTTCGCTTCCCTGTATATGATTGGGGCATTGCTTTCCGAATATAATGAATTTTCTACAGGGAGAGAGCCAAATGCCATATTGATGCTCACTGTAGGAGGAACTCTTTTTGGAATATCCCTAATTCTGGCACTAAAAATGTGTTATCAAGGGGTACTTAATATGCTTGCTAGCTAAAAGCTGTCATGCTTCATCTACAGATTTACATTTTGTGATTATCTCTGTATGATGTCTCCATGGTATTTCTGCCACAAGTTGTGGCAGTTTCTGTTGTTGAAATTCTGCACCAAGTTGGTGCAGTTTTATTTCATTACCAGAATAAAATAAAAACCACTTTTTCATGTACCACAGATTACGAGCTGAAAAACCTTTCATCTCAGGAAAAGCGATACGCAAGTCAGCGCTTAGTTGTTCAATAACGCTATCACCCCAATTGGAAATGGATTGTTTACGAACAATATCAGAGCCAATGCTCCAATACAATTCAAGAAGTTCTGTATTTACTCTTAAAGCCGCTTTGATCTGGCTTTGTCTGATACGCTGTTTGAGTTCTATCAGCCATTGCTGATACTCTTTGTCTGTCTTAATTAAATTGTTCATAGTCTCGGAATTGTTAAAATAAACTTCAATGTTGCAAACATACAACAAAACCTCTAATGAAACAAAGGATAAGCAAAATATCCTTGGTGACAGATTCTCACCCAAACCCGCCATTCACTCATTTTTCAACCAGGTGAAAGCCTTTCGCCTATACTTTTGAACTGTAATCGGATTTTTCATTTAAATTTACAGTTATGAAAGCGAGACTCTTATTTTTATTCCTATGCCTATGCCTGACATGGAACGGATGGGCAGACACATTCGTCCCTTACAATCCCGACTCACTGAAAAAGGGAGATTGGATAACCCTCGAAGCCGTCCATTACTATCCCTATATCGCTCCGGGAATTAAAGAAGAAATCCCCTGGAGAGCGGAGAATATACGCCGAATCACCATACAGGCAACAGTGGCAGAAAAAACAGACAAGTCCATTTCTATCGACTATACGCTGGATAACCTGTACGATTGCCATAATAATAAGGAAAAACATGGTTTTTATTATTTCGATAGCCGCTATCGACAGGATTTCGCAATCAAAGATAATATATCAGACAAACGGATTTTACGTGTCACATACAACCGGAAAAGTCGGGAAGCAATTGCATTCGAGAAATCGGACTCACTCTACTCTTATCCGAAAACGTTTATTCCTTTCGGAGTAAGACAGGAGGGGTTATCTGCCTATCCGGGAACTTTTTTCCAAAATTCGTTAAATCTAAATCAGCAGCTCCGCCCGATAACCCAAAATATCCTGACTGGATGGAAAGCAGATGGGACCATCTCGATAGCACCGGATACACGAATTGTCGATGCCTCATTTCCTCTTCCTCCAAATACTGAATTTACCTGTAGCAATTATGGTCTCGATGTATCTAAGGATTCGACTATTCACAAAAAAATATTCATCGCTTACCCAACAGAATATAAAGTCGGAGAACGAGTAACGCTACTGCTTACTCCGGGAGATTCCATTGTTGAAGACAAAGAAGCATATAGAAATACACATATCTACCACTACGAAGGACGAGGAAGTGAACAAAATAACCTACAATACAACACTCAACGATTTTCTTACTACAATTCTGAATACGGCAACATTTCTCCCGACGAGTTAAAAAAATCCTTCCAGCACCGTGATTCTCTTTTTCAAACTACTTTAGAAAAAGATTTTAAGAAAATGGATCCCTATTGGAGAAGAGTATTCGAATTATCGGAACAGTATTTTAAAGGGGGATTTATCCTACGATGCTACATGTTTAAGACCGGTAAAAAAGCTTGGCATGACAGCAGTTTACTCGATTGGCAAGCTCCTCCTTTCGCATCGGTCAATCCGCTTATTGATAATGCCTACCGCTTGAAGAATCCTTATGCAGCACATTACGGTTTTTTCCTGTATATGTATGCTACCTATAAAAAACAAGAACTCAAATCGGACAATATGTGTCTGAACAAACAAAAAATAACTCCACAGGAAGACTATCTGCTAAATAAACAAATCTTCTCCGGTTATCCTAAATACCTTGTAAACGGAGCGAACCTGACGTATTTGATGTATAACAAGACATTACATGAAATAGAAGATGATTATAACGATTTTATCACTTCCTGTCCAGATACCAGCCTGACAAACGAAGTAAAAAAAGTATACAATAAACTATTACCTTTCGAATATGGAAGGAATATCAAGGGAACCGATCTAATCATAACCGACAGTCTGCGTCTGGTGAAAGGAAGTGACCGAAAATACATCCTACTATATGTATCCACCCCCAATGGTCTTGGCGGAATGAGCCTGCAAACGGCACTCGACTTGGAAAAACAACTCAAAACAGAAGGGTTGGCCTCTATCGTCCAATTCGAACTTTACGCACATTTTAAATCTCACAACGCGAAAATGGTAAAACCGTTTAAAGCCATACCTGAAAAGGTCGAACAGGATTTAATTTATAATAAGGGAATCTCTTTCCTGACGGTCCTGATGCGCGAAGATGGAACGATTATCCATCGGGATTTCGGATATTTGAATACCGATCCAATCCTTGAATTAATAAAAAAAGACCTGAACAGGGAAGATAAATCTTTCAACGATTTCATGAAAGGATTCCAGGAGGGTATTCTAGGCGCACTTCTAATCTCGGCAATCATCGGTATCATTTACTATTTCCGAACCAAAAACAAACAAAAGCAGGAGCTTAACCGCCGTCGTATCCGCGAACTCGAGTTGCGTGGGATCCGTTCCCAGATGAACCCGCATTTCATCTTTAATGCACTCAGTTCGATCCAGAATCTGATCAATCGTTCAGCCAATCAGGAGGCGAATAAATATCTGATCGACTTCTCCCGCTTACTGCGAAAAGTACTGGCTACGTCCGAAAAGAAACTGGTCACCCTCTCCGACGAGATCGAACAACTACAGTTGTATCTGAAACTGGAACAGCTGCGTTTCCCCTTCTCCTACTCCCTGACGGTAGACGAAAACATCCAGCCGGACACGATCGAGATACCGGGAATGCTGATACAACCCTTCGTCGAAAATGCAGTTAAACACGGAATCGCTCCGCGCGGTACCGGAGAGATTATAATTCGATTATCTTTGCAAAACCAGTTATTGATAATCGACATCACTGACGATGGTCCCGGACTGGATACAGAGGCAAATGGAGGCTTCGGCATCCGTGCCGTCACCAATGAATTTGAAATATTGAAAACATTATACAATACGGAAATCGGTGTTACGATCGAAAACAGACAAGAGAAAGAAGCTGTTTCCGGTTGCCATGTCCGGTTATCCATTCCTTTATAAGACAAAATATGGATACGAAAATAACCGCAGCAATTGTAGATGACGAGCAGGGGAACCGCGAGAACCTGCTCCGCATGATCGGGACTTATTGCCCGCAGATCAGTATATCGGCCATCTGCAGTTCCGTTACGGAAGCTCGTACCGTCCTACCCGAAGTAAAACCGGATATCCTTTTTCTGGATATCCGGCTGGGTGACGATACCGGTTTTTCCCTCCTCGAAAATCTTCCGGATATTCCTTTCGAGGTGATTTTTGTAACCGCTTACGACAGCTATGCGATCCAGGCAATCCGTTTCAGTGCACTCGACTATTTACTGAAGCCTATCGACCCGGAAGAACTGACACATGCCGTAGACAAAGCAGTCCTGGTCGTCTTGCGAAAACAGGAAAACAAACGGATGCAGAACCTTCTGCAAAACACGCGGGCAGTAGATAAACAAAAGAAAATAGCGCTATCGGTCGCCGACAAAATAGAATTCGTAGAGATCGGCTCCATCATCCGCTGCGAATCGGAAAGCAATTATACGACCTTCTATTTAAAGACAGGAGAGAAACTGATTGTCTCCAAAACATTGAAAGACTTCGACGAATTGCTGACGCCCTATCATTTTCTGCGCGTACACCAATCGCATCTGATCAACCTGGATGAGATCAAAAGTTTCATCAAAAGCGAAGGAGGATATATCCGTATGAAAGACGGTTCGTCCATCAGCATTTCACGGCAACGGCGCAACTATGTGATGGAAGTTTTAAAACAGTTATAACCCCCTCGCCCAAATTCATTCACTCCTTATATTTCAGGTCGAAACGCCCCTTTGTCATACGCCCTCCTTCGAAAGTACCGCTAAATATTCCGTCAGACATACGGGTGATGTGTACTTTTCCATCCTCTATATTTTGATTATCAAAAGACACATTTGTATACGGGAGTGTTTCACCCTGTTTGGGGTTGGCTATCGTAAAACGAAGAAACGAGTCGAAACCGACCTGTGCCGAAATCGTCATACTGGTACTATCTTGCAGTTTTGCATATTCGGCAGCCGGCAAACTCCACCGGCCACTGACATACACCCAGCCATCTATCAGGCAGCCTAACGTATTCTCCCCGGTCGTAGTCGTCTCGGGCATGAGCGTCGGATCGACCGATTTATTTTCTTCACAGGCTACGCAAAAAAACAACAAACAGATAAATAATATATGTCTCATAACAGTCTCTGATTAAAAGTGAAAATTCATACCGAACAACAAGGATAATTGGGAGAAGCAGCCCCCGCCTCCATTCAATTCAGGCGATTCGACCTGCCATTTCTGACCGTGATATTTGACGGAATAACTTTCGGAGGACGTGACAATCCAGTTCAGTTTTGCAGAAATACCCACATGCGATGAGAGAAGATATTCACCACCGGCTGAAAGATTATATGCCAATTTATTCATAGACACATCCCGGGGCTTATCGTACACGAAGCTTTTATCTTTATAATACTGATACCCCACGCCGGTCGACAAAGAGAGATTATATTTTTGCTTCACCATAAATAAAGCAATCTGAGGCGCGATATAATGCATCAGAATCTTGTCAGAACCTTCGTCATGAGTTCCCTTATACCGGCCACCCTGATAAATGAGCCCCGGAGAGAGTTTAAACGAATTGAAGATATATTTATCTCCTAAAAAATAGTAATTGACATCCCAGGCTACCCCATTCCTCAGATCATTACGATAGGTGTCGGAATTGTTCGTGATCCCGATCATTTTTCCCAGATACCAGGAAGGTCCTGCATGGATGGAAAACATCGATTTTCCGATCGACGCCTCCTGGGCACAAAGCGACACAGTCTGTATCAACAGCCCTAATAAAAGTACATACTTTTTCATAACGTTTTTTTTAGACTTACAGTAAATAAGATGTATTTAAACCGTTAAATGCTGCATAACCTCCTAAGAGTTTTATCTTATATAAAAAACATGATAATCCGGTTAGAGTCATCATAAAAGCCAAAGACAGCCGATGCCGGGATCTATCCTGTCGGGTTTGCCTAATCTTTAACGAAACAAAGCATAAGCAAAATATTCTTTGGGATGATGACTAAAAGGCGGAGTATGACTATCTTTGCAAAAGAAACAAAGATAATTACGACAATGACTTTCAATTACGATGTGATCGTGGTAGGTGCCGGTCATGCAGGCTGTGAAGCCGCAGCAGCTGCCGCCAACCTGGGTTCAAAAACGCTTCTTATCACAATGGACATGAACAAGATTGCACAAATGAGTTGCAATCCGGCTGTAGGCGGTATCGCCAAAGGGCAGATTGTTCGTGAGATCGATGCGCTGGGAGGGTATATGGGTATTGTTACAGACAAAACAGCCATCCAGTTCCGCATGTTGAACCGGAGTAAAGGTCCTGCCATGTGGAGCCCGCGCTCGCAAAGCGACCGTGCCCGCTTCATCGATTGCTGGCGGGGAATACTGGAAAATCTTCCGAATTTATATATCTGGCAGGATACAGTCCGGGAAATCATATTGGACGGAGACACTGTTTGCGGTGTTAAAACCAATATGAATGTAGAATTTCGTGCGAAGAGCGTGGTTCTGACCAACGGTACTTTCCTGAACGGATTGATGCATATCGGCCGGACACAAATACGCGGCGGACGTATCTCCGAACCGGCTGCTACCGGATTGACGGAACAGTTGGTTTCTTTAGGCATCAAATCGGAACGGATGAAAACCGGAACCCCGGTCCGTATCGACGGACGGAGCGTACACTTTGATGAAATGGGTGAACAACCGGGAGAGAACGATTTCCATAAATTCTCCTATCTCGATTTCCAACCGCGCCCGTTAAAACAACTCAGTTGCTGGACCACCTTCACCAACGAAGCCTGTCATGAGATTTTGCGCGAAGGACTCCCCGACTCTCCGTTATACAACGGACAAATTCAGAGCATCGGACCGCGTTACTGCCCAAGTATCGAAACGAAGATCGTCACTTTTGCCGATAAGAACCAGCATCAGCTATTCTTAGAACCGGAAGGTGAAACGACACAGGAATATTACCTGAATGGTTTCTCTTCTTCTCTCCCACTCGATATCCAGTTACGAGCCCTGCAAGCGATACCGGCATTCAGAGATATCCGTATTTATCGTCCTGGGTATGCTATCGAGTACGACTTTTTCGACCCGACACAGTTACATCATAACCTGGAGACAAAACAAATCCGCAACCTGTTCTTTGCCGGACAGATCAACGGGACTACCGGATATGAAGAAGCAGGCGGACAAGGACTCATGGCTGGTATCAACGCCCACATCAATTGTCACGGCGGTGAGCCTTTCATCCTGGGCCGGGACGAGGCCTACATCGGCGTATTGATCGACGACCTCGTCACAAAAGGGGTAGACGAACCTTACCGTATGTTTACCTCCCGTGCCGAATACCGCATCCTGCTCCGGCAAGACGATGCCGATATGCGACTGACAGAAAAGTCCTATCAAATAGGATTGGCAAAACAGGATCGTTACGACCTGCTCACGGAGAAAAGAGAGCAACGGGATGCAATCATCAGCTTTGCAGAAAACTATTCCGTAAAGCCCCAATACATAAATTCGGGATTGGAGAATCTGGGAACTACCCCACTCTCTCACGGCTGTAAACTGATCGACCTGATCCCTCGCCCGCAAGTAACACTGGAGAACATTGCCGAGCTTGTTCCTGCATTCCGTGCAGAGCTGGACAAAGTATCTGCTGCCCGCAAAGAAGAGATCATCGAAGCGGCAGAGATCCTGATTAAATACAGCGGTTATATCCGCCGCGAACAGATCATCGCAGACAAGATAAACCGCCTGGAAAATATTCATATCAAAGGCAAGTTCGATTACAATTCGATCCAGTCTTTATCGACGGAAGCGCGGCAAAAACTAACACGGATAGACCCGGACACGATTGCCCAGGCAAGCCGTATCCCGGGCATTTCCCCGAGCGACATCAACATACTGCTGGTACTGCTCGGAAGATAAAACACGAATTGTTCCACGTGAAACATTTACTTCAGGTAAAAGAAGGTAAAACACTGGGAATAGGATAGAAAGAGTAAAACAAAATGAGTGCGGAAACTGAGAAACATATTAAAATGATCCTTTCGATCCTGCCGGACAAGCCTGGTTGCTACCAGTACTTCGACGAGAAAGGAACCATCATTTATGTAGGCAAGGCAAAGAACCTGAAGCGCCGTGTATCCTCCTATTTCAACAAGGAACACGACAGCAACAAGACACGTGTATTGGTTAAGCAAATCCGCGACATCAAATACATTGTTGTAGATACGGAAGAAGACGCCCTCCTACTCGAAAACAATCTGATCAAACAGTACCGTCCACGCTATAATGTTTTGCTGAAGGACGACAAAACCTATCCTTCCATTACCGTCAAAAACGAATATTTTCCACGTGTCTTCCAGACCCGGAATATCGTCAAAGACGGTTCGCAATATTACGGTCCCTACCCATCTGTATATACGGCCAAAGTCATGCTGCAGATGTTGAAAGAACTTTATCCGCTGCGTACCTGTAAATACCCGTTGACACCCGAATCGATTGCTGCCGGGAAGTACGATGTTTGTCTGGAATACCACATCAAACGTTGCAAAGGACCTTGCATCGGACTGCAATCGCACGAAGAATACCAGAAGAATATTTCCGAAATAAAGGAAATACTTCGTGGAAATATTTCCCAGATCAGCAAACATCTGTATGAGGAGATGCAGGCACTGGCTGCCGAACTAAAGTTTGAAGAGGCTCAAAAGATAAAAGAGAAATACGAAGTGATCGAGAATTACCGTTCAAAATCGACGGTGGTTACGCCAATGCTTCACAATATAGATGTATTCTCTTTCGCAGAGAACGAGAAGTCCGCCTATATCAATTTCATGCATATCGGAAACGGGGCAATTGTACAGGCCTATACGTTTGAATACAAGAAACGCCTGGATGAAACGAAAGAAGAACTGTTAAGCCTGGGTATCGTAGAAATGCGCGACAGGTTTAAAAGTACGGCACGCGAGATCATCATCCCTTTTGAAGTGGAGATGGAGCTGGGAAACGTTTCTTTCACCGTTCCGCAACGCGGGGATAAAAGGAAATTGCTGGAACTTTCGGAAATGAACGTAAAGCAGTTCAAGGTAGACCGTTTGAAACAGGCAGAAAAACTCAACCCGGAACAACGGAGCACACGTATCCTGAAAGAAGTACAGGACGCTTTGCACCTCCCCAAACTGCCTATCCATATCGAATGTTTCGACAACTCGAATATACAAGGCAGCGATGCCGTTGCAGCCTGCGTCGTCTTCAAAATGGCGAAGCCATCGAAGAAAGACTATCGCAAATACATCATTAAAACAGTTGTCGGACCCGATGATTACGCCTCCATGAAAGAGGTGGTACGCCGCCGTTACCAGCGTGCGATCAACGAAGGCTCTCCCCTGCCCGACCTGATCCTTACCGACGGTGGAAAGGGACAAATGGAAGTCGTCCGCGAAGTGATCCAGGACGAACTCCACCTGGACATACCGATAGCCGGTCTGGCGAAAGACGGAAAACACCGGACTTCAGAACTGCTTTTCGGCTTCCCTCCCATAACTGTAGGTATGCCGATACAAAGCCAGATGTTCCGGTTCTTCACCCAGATACAGGACGAGGTGCACCGCTTTGCCATCACGTTCCATAAGGACAAGCGAAGCAAAAGCCAGACACGCTCCGAACTGGACACCATCAAAGGGATCGGCGAAAAAACAAAAGTACTGCTCCTGCGTCATTACAAGAGCGTAAAAAGAATCCGGGAAGCCAGCTTCGATGAATTGAAAGAATTGATCGGTGAAGCAAAAACAAAAGCATTAATAAATGGTTTAAAGTAAACATATAGGATGAGAACAGTTATACAACGTGTACAGCATTGCTCCGTCACGATCGACGGAGAGGTCAGGTCCCGGATAGGGAACGGAATGCTGGTATTGGTCGGTATTGAAGACCGCGATACACAGGAAGACATCGAATGGTTATGCAAGAAGATTGCCAATCTGCGTATTTTCGACGATGAAAACGGCGTTATGAACCGTTCTGTGATCGAATCGGGAGGCGAGGTAATGGTGGTTAGCCAGTTTACCCTCCATGCCTCTACAAAGAAAGGAAACCGCCCCTCTTACATCAAGGCTTCCAAACCGGAGTTTGCCATCCCGATGTACGAATCGTTCTGTGCCGAGATGGGGTTGCAGATCGGTAAGCCCGTTTCCACCGGAGAATTTGGGGCTGATATGAAAATAGAATTGTTGAACGATGGGCCGGTCACCATCCTGATCGACTCGCAAAACAAAGAATAAGATGGCAGATATTACCCTGCAGGAAGCCCAGGAAAAAGTGGACCAATGGATCAAAACATACGGTGTCCGCTATTTCAACGAGCTTACCAATATGACGATCCTGACCGAGGAAGTAGGCGAACTGGCCCGGATCATGGCACGTACCTACGGTGAACAATCGTTCAAGGAAAGCGATAAAAACCGTGATCTGGGCGATGAAATGGCAGATGTACTATGGGTACTGATCTGCCTGGCAAATCAGACCGGCGTAGACCTGACCGCTGCATTCGAGAAGAACCTGCAGAAGAAGACAAGCCGGGATAAAGAAAGACATATAAACAATAAAAAATTAGATGTATGACACACGAACACAATTGCAGTTGCGGTCACGACCATGATCATGAACACCATCACGACCATGAACACGAGCACATGGATAAATACCATGAAGCGTTCAGTAAATTCGATCCGGCCGGAACGGAAGAGATAGTAGGGAAACACGTCGTTTCAATCCTGGACAAACATGAAAAAGAGAACTTCACCCCCGAAGTACTGAAACAAATCCACGGATTCATCGACCTGACCTCTCTGACCAGCATCGATACAAAAGAAAGTATATGGAAGCTGGTGGACCGGGTAAACGATTTTGAGGGAACCCGCCCCGACGTACCGAATGTTGCTGCAATCTGCACCTATCCCCTCTTTGTGGAAACGGTTAAACAGGCACTGGCGGCACAGGAAGTAAAGATCGCTTCGGTAGCCGGAGGCTTCCCCTCTTCGCAGACATTTACAGAAGTAAAAATTGCGGAAACAGCCATGGCTATCATGTCGGGAGCCGACGAAATAGATGTGGTAATGAACCTCGGATATTTTATGGAAGAGAACTATGAAGAGCTGACCGAAGAAATACAGGAGATCAAAGACAGTTGCCGCGAAGGCAAATTAAAAGTCATTCTGGAAACCGGTGCCTTGCTCACTCCGGAAAATATTCAGAAAGCGGCCGTTTTAGCCCTCTATTCCGGCGCAGATTTCATCAAGACATCGACAGGAAAGGGTTATCCCGGCGCAACCCCGGAAGCCGTCTACACGATGTGCAAAGTACTCAAAAAGTACCATTCCATCACAGGAAAACAGATCGGTATCAAAGTATCCGGTGGTGTTCGTACCGCAGAAGATGCCGTTAAATACTACACGATCGTCAAGGAGGTGCTGGGCAGCGAATGGCTGAACAAAGATTTGTTCCGTATCGGAGCCAGCAGCCTGGTGGAAGATATCGAACACCGACTGGGTAAATAACGGTAAAGGTGCTATAACCTAAAAAAGGGGACGCAGACGACGCAGAAAACGCAGACGGACGCAGATAGAAATTATTCAAAAATCTGCGTCCGTCTGCGTTTTCTGCGCAATCTGCGTCCCTTTTCTAAATGTAGAATAACAGTATCTTGTTATTTCTGTCGTTCCATAATATAATCAGCCAAAGCAAGCAACCCCTCGCGGGCTTCCGATTCCGGCAGTTGCATAAGCACTTCAACAGCCTTATCGTGATATTCCTTCATCCGTAATTCGGCATATTCGATTCCCCCGTTCGCTTTGGCAAACTCGATCAAAGCATCGATATTGTCGGCAGAGAAGTCCTTTTCATTGATCACTTTCAGGAAAGATTCCACCTCTTCTCTCCTACCGCTTTCAAGGGCATGCAACAACGGTAATGTTACCTTTCCCTCACGTATATCATTTCCGGTAGGTTTACCGATATTCATTTCTTTAAAATAGTCGAAGATATCATCCTTGATCTGGAAACAATACCCCAGGTATTCACCGAACTGACGGCATTTACGCACCAGTTCCGGCGAAGCATCTGCCGATATAGCCCCGATCTCCGTACAGGAAGAAAGCAGCGTGGCCGTCTTTTTCTTGATCACCTGCATGTAACAAGCCTCGTCGAGAATACTCTCCTCGGCCGTCTCCAACTGCTTGATCTCACCTTCCGACAAGTCACGCCCCAGGTTAGATACGATATTTATGATTTGCAGATTACCAGTCTGAATCGAACGGATCAATGCAGTAGAAAGGACATAATCTCCCACCAGTACGGAAATACGATTATCGAAAACAGCATTCAGGGAAGGAACTCCGCGGCGTTCTTTCGTCTCATCTATCACATCGTCGTGTATCAGGGTGGCAGTATGCAACAATTCGAGAAAAACAGCCGAATTGATCGTATGATCGGTTACCTTTCCACAAGCTTTTGCCGTAAGCAATACCAATAACGGACGAACATGTTTACCGCTGGCATGCAAGATCTGGTCGATAGCCGCTTGCAGTCTATGCGTCTCGCTACGAAGCGAATCTGCAAACTCATCATTAAAGCGTTTAAACTCTTCCGCAACCGGTTGTTCTATTTTCTTTCTATCATTCATAATCTATTCAAAGATTCGCAAAAGTAACAAAAAGTATTGAGTAAGCGAGTTTTTTCGTACATTTACCGTCTATTGTCACCCTAAAACGTGTTAAAAGAGATGAAGCTATTCCTTATAGACGCGTATGCACTGATCTATCGGTCGTACTACGCATTTCTTAAAAATCCGCGGATCAACTCGAAAGGTATGAACACTTCTGCCATTTTCGGGTTTATCAACAGTCTGGAAGATGTGTTGAAACGTGAGAATCCAACGCATATTGCCGTTGCTTTCGACCCGAAAGGCCCGACATTCCGTCACGAAGCATACGAATTATATAAGGCACAGCGGGAAGAAACCCCGGAAGTGATCCGGCAGTCCGTCCCTATTATCAAGGACATTATCGAAGCATACAATATCCCTATACTGGAAGTCCCCCGCTACGAAGCCGACGATGTAATCGGTACCGTTTCCAAGCAGGCGGAGAAAGAAGGGTTCGAAGTCTATATGATGACACCGGACAAAGACTACGGACAGCTGGTGTCCGAACATATATTTATGTACCGTCCTAAATTCGGAGGCGACTACGAAGTGATGGGCGTACAGGAAGTATTGAATAAATATTCGCTGACTTCGGTCGACCAGGTGATCGACCTTCTTGGACTGATGGGCGACAGCTCCGACAACATTCCGGGGTGTCCGGGTGTCGGAGAAAAGACGGCACAGAAATTACTCGATGAATTCGGTTCCATCGAAAATCTGCTGGAGAATACCGACAAGCTGAAAGGCTCCCTCCAGAAAAAGGTAACGGAGAATGCCGAACAGATTCGTTTCTCAAAATTTCTGGCTACGATCAAGACAGATGTTCCCATCCAGTTCGATGCCGTTAAATGTGTCCGGGAAAAACCAAACGAAGCCCGTCTGACCGAAATTTACACGGAATTAGAATTCAGAACATTTATTAACAAAATGGCTGCAGAGGAGAAAAAGCCTGCTCCTGCCCCAAAAGTGACAAAAGGGCCTGTTCAAGGCAATCTCTTTGACTTATTTGCGACCGAAGTCCCGAGTGCTCCCAAATATTCGACTCTCGCGAGCTTAAAAACGGCCCCTCACAATTACATAACCGTTGATTCTGAGGAAGAAAGAGCCAAATTAGGCCATTTTTTACTGGATCAGGATTTTTTTGCTTTTGACACGGAAACCGATGGCATCGATCCATTGACAGCCGGATTGGTCGGAATGTCGTTCTCTGTAAAGGAAAATGAAGCCTGGTATGTCCCCGTTCCTGCCGATAAGGAAGAAGCGGCAAAAATTGTTGCTCACTTCTCCCCTGCCCTGCAAAACCCGAAATCGCAAAAAATAGGACAGAATATAAAATTCGATATAATGGTCCTTCGCAAATACGATGTCCGGGTAGCCGGTCCGTTGTTCGACACCATGATCGCCCATTACCTACTCAACCCCGAGTTACGTCATGGGATGGACTACCTCGCGGAGACCTATCTCAAATATAAACCGGTCCCCATCTCGGAGCTTATCGGTCCGAAGGGAAAGAACCAGCTATGCATGCGCGATGTCCCGCTCAGTAAAATAGCCGAGTATGCCGCCGAAGATGCCGATGTCACATTAAAGCTCAAACATTTCTTTGCGCCCGAACTGAAGAAAACAGGGATCGAATCTTTATTCTTCGACATCGAGATGCCATTGATATATGTATTGGCAGAAATGGAGCTGACAGGTGTCAAGCTCGACACGGTCGCCTTGAAACAGTCATCGGAAGAACTGACCGGTGCATTACTCAAACTGGAAAAGGAGATCTATGAACTGGCAGGTACCCAATTCAACATCAACTCCAGCAAGCAGGTCGGCGAGATCCTTTTCGAACGGCTGAAGATAGAGGAAAAAGCGAAAAAGACAAAAACAGGCAGTTACAGTACCAGCGAGGATGTGCTGGAAAAACTACGATCGAAACATCCGGTCGTAGACAAACTGCTCGAATACCGGGGATTGAAAAAACTGTTGAGTACCTATATCGATGCACTGCCCGAACTGATCAGCCCGGTAACAGGCAAGGTACATACTTCCTACAACCAGACAGTGACCGCCACCGGACGCCTGAGTTCGACCAATCCGAACCTCCAGAATATCCCTATCCGGGATGAACTGGGACGCGAAATCCGTAAAGCGTTCATTCCCGATAACGCAGATTGCACCTTCTTCTCTGCCGACTATTCGCAGATCGAATTACGTATCATGGCTCATCTCAGCAACGACGAGCATATGATCGAAGCATTCCGCAGCGGAGCCGATATCCATGCTGCCACAGCCGCAAAAATATACGGTATTCCGGTCGAGGAAGTAAGCAGCGATATGCGGCGTAAGGCAAAAACGGCCAATTTCGGAATCATCTACGGCATCTCCATATTCGGCCTCGCCGAACGGTTGAACATTCCCCGGGCGGAATCCAAAGAACTGATAGAAGGTTATTTCAAAAGCTATCCGGGTATCCGCGATTATATGGATGAAAGTATCCGTATTGCCAAAGAAAAAGGATATGTCGAAACAATCTTCAAACGCAAACGTTACCTGCCGGATATCAATTCACATAATGCCATCGTCCGCGGTTATGCCGAACGAAATGCGATCAACGCCCCTATCCAGGGAAGTGCAGCCGACATTATCAAGGTAGCTATGGTACGTATCTTCAACCGTTTCGAAGCAGAGGGGTTGAAGAGCAAAATGATCCTCCAGGTACACGATGAATTGAACTTCAATGTCTGCAATGACGAGCTGGAAAAAGTAAAACAGATCGTCCTGGAAGAAATGGAAGGTGCCATCAAGCTACAGGTTCCGCTGATTGCCGATTGCGGCGAAGGTGTAAACTGGCTGGAAGCACATTGACAAGAAAAACAAGTTCCTTTATAACACACTAGGATATGAAATACCTCATTCTTGCTCTAACCTTATCGTTCGTTTGCTCATGTAAGCAGACGAACGATAAAAATATACGACTGGTCACAGTCGATGTTGCAAAAGACTATCAACCGAAAGAAGTCTGGCTGCAAGATATTGCGGATATAGAATACATTCCTTTGGCAACATCCGATTCAATGCTTGTAAACTCCACACCTTCCGTCGTATCAGATAAGGGAATAGCAATAAGAGGCGGACAAATCGGAGAAATCCTACTGTTCGACAAACAAGGGCAACAGCTGCAAGGCCGTATATGCCGCAGAGGAGAAGGGCCGGAAGAATACACCGCAGTTATTTTCAACATTGTCGACTGGCAGCGGAAAGAGGTATTTATTGCCGACTTCACCAGCCTGAAAGTGTATGACTTCTCCGGAAAATATCTCCGCACGCTGAGTCGTCAAAGCATAATGGACCTGAATATCACCGACCTGAACACAGATTACCTCTTATGCAGCATTTATAAAGAAGGGGAAGAAAACCCGTATGCTCCTTATTTTCTGCTCTCTAAAGAAGACGGAAAAATAGATACGTTATCGATAGAAATTCCCCGTTGTATAGCCAGCAACCGCAAAATCCTATGGGATGACGGACACACCAGCAGTGCCTACGGAATCTTACCCCAATTATACAATTGCACAGACAAGATCTGGTTAACAGATGTCGCATTAGACACCATCTTCGTAATGCATCCGGACCAGCATCTCGAACCGGTCATGGTACCTCTCCACGCCCCCACCACAGACCCGGAAGCTCCCCTCCTGCTTTTCCGGGGAATGAACGACCGGTATGCCTGGGTAAGCAGGATACCCCGGCAGGTAACAGTCAAAATGAGCGATATGGCCGCCAACCGCGAGAAAAGGGAAAAGCTGTACATGTATGACCGTCATGCCGACGAATGGTTCGAACCAATCTATCGTAACCGGGCCATAAACAATCGTGAAACGGACCCTAAATATATTGATATAACTTCTGTCCCCTACGGTTACGGTTTAGTTCAACTGAATGCCATGGACCTGATGGAAGCCTACAGCAAGAACCAGATCACAGACGAGAAGCTGAAAGCAATCGCATCCCAGTTGCACGAAGAAGATAATCCTGTACTGATGGTGCTGAAGTTCAAGATGTAAGACTAGAGTTCCACAGCTCCCGATAGTATCTGTTTATACGCAGCCTTACAGATATTTACCCGAAACAAGCAATCTGATTTGATGAAAACAATAGTAAATAGCCGGTGAGATGCCTGTCTCACCCCCTTTTACACCCCCATCTCAACGATCCTCACACCCGGGTGTCAAGGGTACTGACACCCGGGTCTCAGCAGACATTACAAGTTATCTTTCTGATATTAAACTATATACTTTCAAAAAAAAGATATAAGTCCACACCTCCCGGATGATAGGTATGATAGTTGATATGATAGTTATTACAAGCGACTATCATAGAGTAAATATCTATTTTACAAATAGTTAAACACGAATATGATAGTATGATAGTTACTTTACAAAACATTTATTGGAACCAGTACCTACGAGAAAAGACAGTATATTCCCTGTTCATGAATAATATACAAGAAAGATTGGTTATCTTTGCAAGCTGAAAAAGCTGCCGGGCGGTAGCTTCTACAAAGAAATATTGCAAATAGATAATAAAACAATATATATTTTATGGCATTACAATGTGGCATCGTAGGTCTTCCGAACGTTGGGAAATCTACTCTTTTCAACTGCTTATCGAATGCAAAAGCACAGTCTGCAAACTTCCCGTTCTGTACGATCGAACCGAACGTAGGTGTAATTACCGTCCCTGACGAACGCCTGACCAAGCTGGCAGAACTGATCAACCCGAAACAAATTGTTCCTACCACAGTAGAGATCGTCGACATTGCAGGCCTGGTAAAAGGTGCCAGCAAGGGAGAAGGACTAGGGAATAAGTTCCTGGCCAATATCCGCGAAACAGATGCTATCCTGCACGTACTGCGTTGCTTCGACGACGAAAATATCGTGCATGTAGACGGTAAAGTAGACCCTGTACGCGATAAGGAGATCATCGACGCAGAACTTCAGATCAAAGACCTGGAAACGATCGAAAGCCGTATTGCCAAGGTACAGAAACAAGCCCAGACAGGCGGCGACAAACAAGCTAAACAAGCCTACGAGGTGCTGGTAAAATATAAGGAAGCCCTGGAACAGGGGAAAAGTGCCCGTACGGTTACTTTCGAGACGAAAGACGAACAGAAAATCGCTCACGAACTCTTTCTGTTGACCAGTAAACCCGTTATGTACGTTTGCAACGTAGATGAAGCAAGTGCCGTAAACGGTAATAAATATGTCGATGCCGTACGTGAAGCAGTGAAAGACGAAAGCGCGGAAATCCTGGTCGTAGCAGCCAAGATCGAAAGCGAAATAGCCGAGTTCGAAACCTATGACGAACGCCAGATGTTTTTGGGCGAAATCGGTCTGGAAGAATCGGGTGTAAGCCGCCTGATCAAGTCTGCTTATAACCTGCTGAACCTACAGACCTACCTGACTGCCGGCGTACAGGAAGTACGTGCCTGGACATTTGAAAAAGGCTGGAAAGCACCGCAATGTGCCGGAGTGATTCATACCGACTTCGAAAAAGGATTTATCCGTGCCGAGGTGATCAAATACGACGATTATATCAAGTACGGTTCGGAAGCTGCCGTGAAGGAAGCCGGAAAGATGAGCGTGGAAGGAAAAGAATATGTCGTACAGGATGGCGACATCATGCATTTCCGCTTTAACGTATAAAAAGACGATATTTACCGGACGCAGATTACGCAGAAGACGCAGAGTAACGCAGACTTATTTTATTGATAATTAATTTATCTGCGTTACTCTGCGCCTTCTGCGATATCTGCGTCCGGTTTATTGGTTTTGACACACTTCCTTTTATTTTTCGAGTTCCTGTACTGCAACGGAGTGACTCCGAAATACTCCTTAAAACATTTCCCCATATAACCCGGACTGGAGAATCCCGCTTTCCAGGTTATTTCGGAAATAGTCAAATCGCTGTTTTCCAGAAAATAGGCACATCGCCTCAACTTGATCTGCAGGATGAAGTCATTCAAGGTCAGTCCGGTAATACTTTTTATTTTAGCTCCCAGACGTGTACGTCCCACAGCGATCTCACGGCACCACATATCGATATTGAACTCTTTGTTCTCCATATTCTCTTCAATGATCCGGACGGAATCTTCCAGAAGCTGTTGATCCAGGCGGTTCGTTGCCAACTCTGCCGGGGTTGCTTCCGCCTCCGTACGGAAACGGGTCTGCTGCCGTTTCAAGGTGGCAATGATGTTATTGCATTTCAATAAGAGCAACTCCATGTTAAAAGGCTTCATTATATAGTCGCTTGCCCCGCACTTAAGTCCTTCCAGAGCACTTTCCAGATCGATACGCGCCGTCAGTAAGATGATCGGAATATGGGAAGTTTCCAGCTTCCGCTTCAGCCGCTGGCACATGGCCGTGCCGTTTATTCCCGGCATCATCACATCGCTGATGATAAGATCGGGCTGCATCTCCTCCGCCATACGGATACCTTCTTCTCCATCACCGGCTTTATATACTTTATATTTGATCGAGAAAGCCTCTTCGAGTACCTGAAGTAAATCCTCATTATCTTCCACAAGCAAAACGGAAAGCGATTTTTCCGCTTCTCTCTTATCCGTTATCTTATCAACAGGAACGACCTCCGGCGAACCGTACATTGCAATAGCTTCCTCCGGCTTCATCTCCTGTACGGGCAGCATATCGACCGGTTGCGGTTCCGCCGATTTCTGTTCGGAAGCAAGATGCTCATCCCCGAGTGGCAAAGTGACTGTAAAGGTCGTACCCTCTCCCAGTTCGCTCTTCACCCCGATATGTCCTTTATGCTGCATGATTATCTCCTGGGTGAGTGCCAGGCCGATACCGCTTCCGGAAAGAGAAAGGCCGGTTGCGTTGTCCGCCTGGTAAAACCGCTCAAATATATGGGCTTGTTGGCTCTGGGGAATCCCAGAGCCTGTGTCGGAGATCCGGATCTCCGCAAATTCCTTTTTACGGAGTATGCTCACGGTTATACTTCCCTCTTTCGGAGTAAACTTGAATGCGTTTGAAAGCAGATTATTAAACACTTTACGTATCTGTACCGGGTCGAACCAAACGGGTATATCTTCATCCACCGTTTCAAACCGGTATTGAATCCGGTTCATAACAGCATAATCCTTAAACGAATCGAATATCTGGCGCATAAAAGCGACCAGATTCTGCTGACTTGCACGAAAAGGCATTTTCCCTTGTTCAAGCCGACGGAAGTCAAGTACTTCCGTAATAAGCTGCTGCATCTGTGCCGTATATTGCCGTACTTTCAGCAGTTTATTCCGGAGTGTCCCTCCCAGATCATAGTTCTGCAGGACCAGGTCGACCTGGCTGATCATCAGGGTGAGCGGAGTACGTAGTTCATGCGATATATTGATATAGAATTTCAACTTCATCTGGTTCAGTTTCTCTATACGCAATTTCTCCCGATGTTCGAGTTCCAGGGATGCCTTCAGGAAAGCACGGCTGCGGTTAAAGCGGATCAGCCAGACCAGAAACGAAAGAACCAGTAAACCATACAGGGTAAAAGCATATACCGAAGCATAAAAAGGAGGACGGACACGGATAGACATCACTATTTGTTTTCCTTCTCCTGCCTCCCGCAGCAACAGATTATAATTTCCCGGAGGAATGGAAGTATAAACGATCTGCTGATGCCGCGTGCGTGTCCATTGTTTATCCAATCCTTCCAGCTTATATTCAAATAAATTCTTATCGGCATAACGGTAATTGGTAGAAGTGAATCCCAGCGTTATGTTATTCCGGTCGTAAGGTAAAGTCAGCCGGGAGGTATATGAAACAGCCTCCTGTAAGATATTCGATGATGCAGATGGGTAGACAGGCGCATTATTTACCGACAGACTATTGAACGATATGGTATAAGGAACCGCTACAGTCGTCAGTTCGGTTTCTTTCGTTGCGATCATACCTTCCACCCCACCGATAAATATCATACTGTCTCTGGGAGACAGATACACCCCGCAGTTAGAATTTAGCCGGTGCAACGGCGAGGAAGTACCCAACAACGTATGCGTACTCTTCCCTGTTTTCATATCCAGCAAAGTTATACCACGGATAGAAGTGACCAGCAACCTCCCCAAAGGAGTGACCAAAGCCCGGAAAGGTTCGTTTGTCAGTAACTGACCTTGTTCCTGATTATAGCATGCCCAGAAATCGTTCATCTGGTCATAACATAAGACCCCCACTCCAGTAACGACAAAATAGAGATGTCCCCTGCTGTCACCGGTAATATTCTGTACCGGCTTCTTTCCGATCATGCTCGTTACTGAAGGCATTTTCTCTGCTGTCCGGGTATCCATCCGGACACAAACTATTTCTTTATTGGCAGGGGCAAGCCACAGCCTGTTTTCGTTATCCAGCCAGACGGAACGAATCGTACCATCGGTCTGGTTGCGAAGATCGGGATCGGAAAACAAAGGGGCCAGTTGTTGTGTAGTCAAATCCAACAAGTATAGTCCAGCCTGGGAAATAACGATCAGATTACCTTGCCAGGGTATCAGGTCTGTAATGATCTGCTGGCTGTCGTCCAGCAAAACATCGGTCCCCAGTTGTTTCAAATGGCCGGAAGATGAATAACAATATAAGCCGTGGCGGAAAGTACCGATATACAACCGGTCGTTTTCAGCATCATACCAGACGGATTTAGTCGTACGGAAAGGGACATGCGAAAGAGCAGAATCGAAACGTTTGACCTTCTGCATCGTACGGTCCAGGCAGTTCAACCGCCCGTGTTCAGTAGCGATATACAGATTACCTTTCGTATCCTCCGTCATCTTGCCGAACAGGAAACCATTCAGACTCTCCGGATCATCGGGAGAAATACCATAGAATGTATAATCTTCGGTATTCGGATTGAAGTAGCTCAACCCGCCATAATAAGTACCGACCCACATGCCCCCCTGTCTGTCCCTGAAGATCGCATACACCGATGAATGTTTCAACGACCAGGAAACCTGCTCCTTATGCGACAGATGATAACCATCCCGAAGAGATGCGTTTACAACAGTAATACCGGCATAGGTACCGATCCAGATATTCCCCTTGATATCCTGATCGATAGTACGAACCTGATTATTGATAAGCGGATGGGCGGCATCGTTCTCTTTCAAAGAAATCCACTCTCCCTCACTGAACACTTTGGCTCCATTAGATAATGTTCCTACCCACAATCTCCTCCAATTATCTATAAACAAAGAAGTGATCGATTCATTCTCCAGTAAATTCTGAAAAGTTCCGCCCGAATAGTTATACAACCCTTTCGTTGTAGCCAGCAACCAGCCATCGTTCATAAAATGCAGGTCCCGGATGATCAGTGTAGAATCAGGCAAAGTACAGATCTTCTCCGAGACGCCATTGGATTTATAACGATACAATTCGTTCCTGTTAGCATAGAACAAGGCTCCATGTTGGTATTCCAGGGCATGTGCCAGCACGGTTGTCAGCCGGAATTCTTCCGTCCGCATATTGAAAAGGACCAGTCGCCTGTTGGCCAGCATATAAATACATGAATCCCCGTCTCCGCAAATTCCGTGAATGTTATTATCCTCGACCTCTTCCAGATAGTTAGAGAGGCGGAAAGAGCGGACGATTCTTCCGTCATACACATTAAAGTTATCATTCCCGAACCAGATAGCCCCCTTTGTATCCTGATAAATAGAAATAGCCGAAGGCTGTGTAAAACCGTCGTTCAAATCGACATGCTTGAAATAAAGTTCTTTCGCCGACAGTGGTAATAACACATATAAACAGAGTAGTAGATATAAGTATTTACGCCCCATAAACATAGATATTTAATGCAAAATTAACCCATTTTTAGTGGTAAACAACAATAACAATGCTCGTTAACTAAAAGCAAAATGGTAATATCCGTCAAAAAAATAGCAATATCCGTCACTAACGGCATTCACCATTCTATCAACAGATTCTGATATGTCTTTCTTTCAACACCTTATAGCTTTGCAACACTGAAAATAAATTTTCTTGAATCTAATTTAAAGATTTGTTTATGAAAAAAGTATTGAGACCTATCGGACTTATTTTACTGTCCGGCACTCTCTGCTCTACCGGACAGGTATTTGCAGCAGACGGCACACCGGAAACTGTCGCCAACATCGCTCAACAAAAGAAGCAAGTAACAGGTACAGTTACCGACGCATTCGGCCCTGTAGCCGGAGCTTCCGTTTCCGTAAAAGGAACCAGTGAAGGAACTATTACAGACATGGACGGAAATTTCTCCATTTCCGTAGCACCAGGAAACACACTCTCTATCTCTTTTATCGGTTATGTAACACACGAAATCAAGTACACGGGACAAGCATCCCTGAACGTAACATTGAAAGAAGATACCCAGACAATCGACGAAGTGGTTGTTACCGCCATGGGTATCAAGAAAGAAAAAAGAGCGCTTCCTTACGCCATGAGCGAACTGAAAGCAGAACAAATACAGACTGTTCCCGTACAAAACGTAGCCACCTCTTTATATGGTAAGGCTGCCGGTGTACAGATTCAGCAGACAGCCATGGGACCTACGGGAGGTACGAAGATCCAGATCCGTGGTATCAACTCGGTAGAAGGTAACACCCGTCCGCTGATCGTTGTCGACGGTATCCCTATCAACGACGTGGATTCCAACTGGGCGGGTCGCGAACGTAGCGAGACACAGCAAGGTTCTGCCCTTAACGACATCAACCCGGACGATATCGAATCGATGTCTATCCTGAAAGGTGCAAACGCTGCCGCCCTGTACGGTTCACGTGCAACCAACGGTGTGATCGTGATCACGACTAAACGTGGCGGCGAAAGCAGAGGACTAGGTATTCAGGTGGGTACTTCCTATACATATGACCAACGCGCTTTTATGCCGGAACTCCAGAACGTATTCGGCGGTGGCTCAAACCCATACTTTACAACAAACGCTGAAGGACAAAATATCTACAATGGAGATACTTACCGTAGTTTCGGTCCGCGTATGGACGGAACGGAAGTGATCTGGTGGGATGGCGTAAAACGTCCGTATTCTCCGCAGCCGAACAACTACCGGGATGTATTTAAAGACGGTTTCAGCAACAACAACAGTATCTCTATTACCAACGGTACCGATAAGAACAGTATTCGTCTGGCCTATACGAATATGAACTACGGCGGTTACCTGGAAAACTTCAAGCAGAACAAGCATAATTTCAGCTTCTCCGGTAACTTCAAGGTACACGAACGTCTTACTTTCGATGCTTCCGTATCATTCAATATCTCGGAAACAAAGAATCCGCCTACACGTATCGACCGTGTATCCAACTATCCGATGCCTCGTAACGAAATCACTCAGTTATGGAAAGACCACTACAAGAATGATGAAGGTTATTTCCTGACAGACGAGATATCGAGCATCAACTCCGGAAACCGCGACAACATCATCAAATACCTGATGTGGCAGCAGAATGAGAATGAATATACACAGAACCGCGAACGTCTGATCGCTTCATTATCTGCCAACCTCAAGATATTCGACTTCCTGACTTTCCGTCTACGGGGAGGTACGGACCGTTACCGTGACGATAAGGAAAACAAAGAATACTTCACCAAATATTCAGATCCTTCAGATATGAACAGCCTGGAAGGCAGCTACCGCAAGGAAGATGCACACTACCAGAAAAACTATGTGGAAGGTTTGTTGATGTTCAACAAGACGATCAATGAAGATTTCGACGTATCTGCCAACCTGGGTATCTCCGGTGAAGATATCGCGGAATCGAAAGTGATCTGGGAATCTCACGGATTGAAATACAACGGCATGTTCTCTTCCAACAACAACAAGAGAGACCCGAAGGCTGCCAGCAGAGACAAAGTCGTTAACCAGGGTGAGTTTCTGGGAGCTGTCTTCGCTTCTGCACAGGTCGCTTACAAACGCTTCCTGTATCTGGATCTGACTGCCCGTAATGACTGGTCTTCCCGTCTGACAGCCGGTAACCGCAGCTTCTTCTATCCTTCTGCGGGTCTGAGCTTCGTGTTCACGGAAGCATTGGATCTGCCGGATTGGTACAACTATGGTAAGCTCAGAGCATCATACGCTATCGTGGGTAATACGACACCGTCTATCTACTTTACTAACTCAGAATACCAGTACGGATCATTCAACAGTTCGATCATTACGAATGAGTTCAAGGCAGACGTTCCTCCTACCAATATCGTTCCGGAAAAGACCTATTCATGGGAAATCGGTCTGGAAAGCCGCGTACTGAACGGCCGTTTAGGATTAGATCTCGCTTTCTATACCAACAAAACCAAGAACCAGATTATCACCGTTCCGGTGGCTCCTTCCACCGGTGCTACAGGTATGAGAATGAATGCCGGGGAAATCGGCAACCGTGGTGTGGAACTTCAGGTTACCGGAACTCCGGTCGAAACCAAAAATTTCAGCTGGGAAGGTGTTCTTAACTTTGCTTATACACACAATGAACTGCTTTCTTTGATCGACGGTATGGAAGACCGCCAGATCAGTAACCCGTGGAGTGCAGCGATCTTCAAAGCTGTTCCGGGATATGCTACACCTAGTGTATTTATCCGTAAATGGATACGTGACGACCAGGGAAGAATCGTTGTGGATAAGAACGGTAACTATCAGCAGGAATCAGAATTTACCTATGCAGGTAGCGCAGCACCGAAGTTCACTGCCGGTTTCACAAATACATTCCGCTACAGAGACTTCTCTTTAAGCGTACATATCGACGGTTCGTTCGGCGGCAAGTTGCTTTCATTCACCAACAACTACCTGAAAGCATCGGGAGCCGGCAAGGAATCCTTGTGGGGACGTGACGAAGAATATGGTGGCTTACCTTATTATATCGACAAAAACAGCAACCAGAAGATCCGCTTGGACAACCACGGTGTTTCTGCTCCGGCAAATGCCCTCGACGGACGTGTACGCCACGACGGTATCATTGTGGACGGTGTAAATGAGAAAGGAGACAAGAACGACATCATCGTATCGGCAGCCGACTACTATAACTCACGTTATAACCGTGCAGGTTCGGAAGATAATCTGTATGATAATACCTATATCAAAATGCGTGAGTTAAAACTGTCTTACCGCGTTCCGAACAACATCATATCTAAAATCGGTCTGCAAAACCTGAACGTTTCACTGGTAGGCAGCAACCTGTTCTTCATCTATAAGAATGTTCCTAACGTGAACCCGGAAGCGACATTGGGTACGGGTGGTACGAATCCGTATGTGGAATATACTTCTTACCCGTCAGCCAGAAGCTTTGGTTTTGCTATCAACACCAGTTTCTAAACCAAGTAACTTATTCATAATAAAACAGTAAATTTTATGAAACACATATTATATAGCCTGCTTTTAGGCACCGCCGTAGCCTTCTCTTCCTGCGAAAGCAAACTGGATGACAAGCACAATAATCCGGATGGATTTACCTCGGCAGAGATCGAATACCTTTTTACTAAAGGGGCTTTGAAAACGCTCGAAAACGATTATGCCGATACCTGGAATTATAACTTCCGCCTGATCGGAAACTATATCCAGACTACTGCCCGCCAGGCAGGAAAAGACCGTGTCAACCTGTACCAGAACATTCAGGATGACAAGGCTCGCTGGGAAAACTATTACGTAACCCGTATGAGCACCCTGACCGAGATAGACAAGATGTATGCCACCCTGTCACCGGATGAACAGAACAAATATCAAATCTTTATCGAGGCAGGGAAGGTGCTGAAGGCATACAACACGGCTATCGCTACCGACTTTTTCGGCAATATGCCTTATACGGAAGCCTTCACTGCACGTAACGTAGTCTATGGCGGAAGCGTGATTTTCAAACCGAAATACGATACACAGAAAGATATTTATTATTCTATTCTGGAAGATCTGAAATCAGCAGCCGCTTATTTCAAGACAGCAACGACCAGCAATACATTCAAGCAGCAGGATATTATCTACAAAGGTAATTGCGATGGCTGGTATAAGTTTGCCAACTCACTGCGCCTGCGTTACGCTATGCGTATTTCAAATGTCGATCCCGATAAAGCCAAACAGGTATTGGCAGAACTTTCACTGGATCAGTTGATCACCAAAAACGCTGATAATACATATATCATGGTTGACAACCAGAGTACTGCCCCCGACGGTATCTGGCGTGCCATGAGAGAGAGTCATTCGAAAACTCACAGCTATTACATGTATCCACCGGAATTCACCGTTAACTTACTGAAGGAAGCCACCGACCCGCGTCTGGTAGTATTCTATCAGCCGGCAACGGATGATGAAGGCGATGTGTACGAAGATAGCAAAGAGATCATCGGTTATCCTTCGTCGGCAGATAAGGCCATCGCTTTGGTGAACGGTCCGAACGGAACAGAGCTTTTCAAGATCTACGGATGTCTGAATACGGTTACTTTCCGTAAGAATTTCCAACTGCCGGTAGGTATCGGTATGACAGCTGCCGAAGTTTATTTCTGCCTGGCAGAAGCTGCACAACGCGGTTTATTCAGCGGAAGTGCCGAAGAGTTCTATAACAAAGGGGTTATCTTATCTATTCAGAACTATTACGAATATTATAAAAACAGCGATGCTGAGAAAGGTAAAGATATGAATATTGCCAACAGAGACGTATCCGACGGAACTTTGGGCAATTGGCTGGCTACTTCGACTTTCAAATTCAACCCGGCAAAGGCTTTGGAACAGATCGCTACCCAGAAATGGCTGCACCTCGGCTTCCTGCAGATCTACGAAAACTGGGCTGAATACCGCCGTACGGATTTCCCGATTCTGGATGACGACCGTGAGAATGGCGCACTGCTGAATAAGGAGAATGCACCTGTACGTTTCTTGTATCCTTCGAAAGAAGCTTCTATGAACACAGAAAACTATAACGCACAGTCGGCAAACAACAAGATCGACGCTCGTTTATGGTGGGATGTAAAATAAGTCTCACTCCCTGAACCCTATGCATTGACCGTATGGTTGATAATTGTTACCTTTGCGCTAATAATTACCGGCCATACGGTTTTGTATTATGGATATAGTCAATAACGAATATTATAATCCCCGAAGAAAAACATGAATTTAAAGTATTTATTACTAGCCGCCGCCTGTCTGAGGACGGGAGCCGTACAAGCCAAAGACTCGATCTACAAAAAAGGGTGGATAGATCTCAACAAGAACGGCGTGAAAGACGTCTATGAAGATCCCGAAGCTCCCATCGAAGCACGTGTACAGGATCTCCTGAACCAGATGACATTAGAAGAAAAAAGCTGTCAGATGGCCACTCTTTACGGTTTCGGACGTGTCCTGAAAGATTCTCTTCCCACTGAAGGATGGAAGAACGAGATATGGAAAGACGGTATTGCCAACATCGACGAACAGTTGAACGGCGTAGGAAGTGCCCGCCGCAGGACACCGGAAATGATCTATCCGTTCAGCAACCATGCCGAAGCGATCAACAAAACGCAACGCTGGTTTATCGAAGAAACACGTCTGGGTATCCCCGTCGACTTCTCCAACGAAGGAATCCACGGGTTGAATCATACCAAAGCGACTCCCCTGCCCGCTCCTATCAGCATCGGCAGTACCTGGAACCGCGACCTGGTGCATCAGGCCGGAGATATAGCCGGTAAAGAGGCAAAAGCTTTAGGATATAACAATGTGTACGCACCAATCCTTGACGTAGCCCGCGATCCGCGTTGGGGACGGGTATTGGAAACTTACGGAGAAGACCCTTATCTGGTAGGTGAACTGGGCGTACAGATGGTAAAGGGAATCCAGCAGAACGGTGTCGCTTCCACTTTGAAGCACTTTGCCGTTTACAGCATCCCTAAAGGCGGACGCGATGCAGCCGTTCGTACCGACCCGCATGTGGCTCCCCGCGAATTGCATGAAATACATCTTTACCCTTTCAAGAAGGTCATCCAGAAAGCGCATCCGAAAGGCGTAATGAGTAGCTATAACGACTGGGACGGCGTGCCTGTAACAGCCAGTTATTACTTCCTCACCGAGTTGCTACGCCAGGAATACGGTTTCAGAGGATATGTGGTCAGCGACAGTGAAGCTGTAGAGTTCGTACAGACCAAACACCATGTGGCCGATTCGTATGAAGAAGCCGTACGCCAGGTAGTAGAAGCCGGATTGAATGTCCGCACCAACTTTACCCACCCGAAAGACTATATCCTTCCGGTACGTCAACTGGTTAAGGAGGGTAAATTGTCCATGAAGTCAGTCGACCGCATGGTTGCCGATGTCTTACGCGTTAAATTCGAACTGGGATTATTCGATTCTCCTTATGTAAAAGACCCGAAAGCCGCCGATAAGATTGTCGGTGCGGACAAACACCGTGACTTCGTACTGGATATGCAGAAACAATCACTCGTTCTGTTGAAGAATGAAAACAACCTGCTGCCACTGGATAAGAACCAGACAAAGAAAGTGCTTATTGCCGGTCCGCTGGCAAAGGAAACAAACTATATGATCAGCCGTTACGGTCCGCAGGGATTGGACAATATCACGGTTTACGACGGCATTAAGGATTATCTGGGCAATCAGGCCGAAGTTGTCTACGCCAAAGGTTGTGAAATAAAAGATGCCAACTGGCCCGACAGTGAGATCGTCCCCACCGCCCTGACGGATGAAGAAAAGAAAAGCATCGCCGAAGCAACGGGTGCTGCTACCGATTGTGACGTGATCATCGCCGTATTGGGAGAAGACGAATCCTGCACGGGCGAAAGTAAATCACGCACCGGACTCGGTCTTCCGGGGCGTCAGCAACAATTGTTGGAGGCACTGCATGCAACCGGCAAACCGGTCGTGCTTATCCTGATCAACGGCCAGCCGCTGACCATCAACTGGGCAGACCGTAACATTCCTTCTATCCTCGAAGCCTGGTTCCCCGGCCAGTTGGGCGGAGAAGCGATCGCACAAACATTATTCGGCGAGTATAACCCGGGCGGACGTTTGTCTGTCACCTTTCCGAAATCGATCGGACAGATCGAGTTCAATTTCCCGTTCAAACCGGGTTCACAAGACGGACAATACTTTGCTGGTCCTAACGGCTCAGGAAATACCCGTGTAAACGGCGCCCTCTACCCGTTCGGCCACGGATTAAGTTACACTACCTTTGCGTACTCGAACCTCGCAATCAAGCAGGAAACACCGTATTCGCAAAGCCCGGTAACCGTCACCGTAGATGTCACTAATACAGGCAAACGTGCCGGCGACGATGTGGTACAGTTGTACATCCGCGATAAAGTCAGCAGCGTTATCGCTTACGAATCCGTCTTACGCGGTTTCGAACGTATCTCCCTACAACCGGGTGAAACGAAAACCGTCACATTCGTCCTTCTTCCCGAGGACCTCCAGATACTCGACAGACACATGGAATGGACCGTCGAACCGGGTGAGTTTGAAGTCAGGATCGGCGCTTCTTCCACTGATATTAAATTAAAGGATACTTTTATTGTAAAGTAAAAGAAAGGTAATCATAACCTATCCGCATATTTTATTCCCTCCTGCTTTCGAAACAATCCACAGATTTCGTAAAGTAAGAGGGAATATTTATTTGAAAAAAGAAAGATTAATTATCTTTGCCACAGAGATAAAGGAGAAAAGGCTTGAAAAATCACGAGATACAACAGAGAAACTCACTGGAAACACAAAAGTGTTTCTCACAGATCTACTCGACATACTTTATCAAAATGACACGCTTCTCACAAGCTTATGTCATTGCTGAAGAAGATGCAGAGAATATCGTACAAGATATTTTCCTCTACCTATGGGAACATCCAGAAGTTTTTAAAACGATTGATAATATGGATGCTTTCCTGTTTACCCTGGTCAAAAACAGATGCCTAAATTTCCTTAAACACAACCTGTATATAAATGAAAAGAAAAGAACTTTAGAAACAGCTGAAGAACAAGAAATGCAAATGAATTTATATTCACTCCAACAATTCGACGAATCATTTCTCACAATTTCAGAGGTTGAAAATCTGATTGACGAAGTGATCGGCAAATTACCGGAACGTTGCAGGGAGATATTTATCCTCAGCCGCATGGAGGGATTAAAATATAAAGAGATAGCCGAACGATTAAACATCTCCGTCAATACGGTTGAAAATCAGATGTCCATTGCCTTACGCAAATTAAAAATCGAGTTAAAAGATTACCTCCCTCTCCTGCTTTTCATAATATAAGAAGGACGGTAATATCGCCCCGGTATAAAAAAACAACTTTTTTTCATTTTCCTTTGGTGGTAACTTCCGATGCTTTTGTCTTTATTATAGAGACAAACAAATATGCCATGAATGACAGATTAGATAAATATTTCTCCGGAGAAATGTCCACAGTTGAAAAAACAGCGTTTTTCCAATCGCTGGAAACAGATCCGGAAGCTAAAAAGGAATTTGCCCGCACCAAGAATGCACTCGCAATCTCCGAGCTGATCGACCGGAAGGAAGATGAAGAAAAGACCATCAGAGGAATCCGTGAGTTCGACAGGCGGCTTGGCAAACGCTCCGAGAGACAATTCCGGATCAATCTCCTGAAATATGCAGCGATAGCACTGGTCCTGATAGCCGGTTCCTGGTTTGCCTCCCAACAGTACACCCGTCAGCAGCAAAAGGTTCTATTTACCGAAATAAACGTTCCCAAAGGGCAGCGTGTAAATATGACATTGGCCGACGGTACATCCGTCTGGTTAAGTCCGCGAAGCAAAATCAGAATACCTAATGAATTCCAGGGAGATAACCGTACAGTCGAGTTAGACGGAGAAGGGTATTTCTCTGTGACAAAAGACCCCAAACGGCCATTCATCGTCAAGACGCAGCAGTTTAATGTGGAAGTATTGGGTACGGAATTCAATGTATTTGCCTATACTGAAATACCGCGCTTTGAAACCAGCCTGGTCGAAGGTTCCGTGCTTGTGTACAACAAAGACAACAGGAATGAGACAATCCGGCTGAAACCCAGGGAAAAAGTATCGGTCATCAACGATATTATGGTTAAATCGAGTTCTGATTTTGATAATAAGGATTATCTGGAGAGCGGTATATTCAGTTTCAGGGCAAAGCCTTTTGTCGAAATACTGGACTGCCTGTCACTCTGGTATAATGTCAGGTTCAAAGTAACCGGAACAGTTGCTCTTACCCAGAAAATATCCGGTAAATTCCGGCAAAGCGAGGAAATAGAAAAAATACTGGGTGCTTTACAAAACGTTTACCATTTCAATTTTAAGAGAATATCTGAAAATGAATTTGAAATCTATTGATCAACAGATGTCTAACCGATAAATACGAATGCCCATGAAGTAAAAAAACTATCACGATAGGGCCTAAAAAGGGTAAGTGCTGGAATCACTTACCCTATAGAGCCAATACTATCAAATCCATTTCGAGACAGATAACAGTATCAACTTTAAACTATCAGCAAAGTTATGAAAAAAAACTTGTTGCAACTATGCTATGTATTTAAACATGATGAATTAACACACATTATTCGTATTATGAGATTATCCGTGTTTTTTGTATTCATACTATTTTTCCAGCTACATGCAGTCAACATGCATTCGCAGGAAGCACGAATCACCATCACCAAAAATAATCTTTCATTCGGAGAACTGATCACCGAAATAGAAAGGCAGACCGATTATTTGTTCCTGTACGGCGATAAGGATATTAATCTATCCCAACCCGTCCGGGTCGATGCGAAAAACAAAACAGTGAAAGAGATTCTGGATGATGTCCTGGCAAATAAAGGGCTTACCTATAAAGTACTGGATAACTACATATCTCTACATTCAACAAAAAACAAACGTTCCATATCCTACTCCGAGTCACCGGCCGACACTCCCCAGGTTCCCGTTATCAAAGTTACAGGGACCGTGGTAGACCAGTTGAACACGCCCATTATCGGAGCCAACGTGCTTCTGAGAGGAAGTACTTCAACCGGGACAGTGACCGATATCGACGGTCATTTCTCGATCGAAGTTCCGGCAAATGCACATCTTGTGTTCTCTTATATCGGCTATCAGAACAAAGATGTCGCCGTCAATAACCAAAAGACGTTATTAATATCCTTGCAGGAAGATTCTAAAAACCTGGAGGAAGTTGTAGTCACCGCCTTAGGTATCAAACGCTCGGAGAAAGCGTTGGGATACGCTGTACAGAAAGTCGGGGGAGATAAAATGACTACCGTAAAATCAGTTGACGTAGGAACTGCGCTTACAGGTAAAATCGCGGGTTTGAATGTTCAGAACAGTACCGAATTCAATGAAGCTCCATCCATCCTTCTACGAGGCGAAGAACCGCTATTGGTAGTCGATGGCATTCCCTACAATAATATCACATTAAGAGACATCGCATCCGATGATATAGAATCCGTCGATGTTTTAAAAGGAGCGACTGCATCAGCCCTTTACGGTTCCCGGGGTGGTTCCGGAGCTATTATGGTTACCACCAAAAAAGGAAAAGAAGAAGGGTTGAACATAGATATTAACAGCAGTACCATGTTCGAATCCGGCTTTTTAAAATTACCCAAAGTACAGACTTCTTACAGTGCGGGAGCCTATGGTAAATATAATTCAAACGAATTACTTTGGGGAGATAAACTAGATATTGGCAGGACTGCAGAACAATACGATCCCTATACCTATGAATGGCGGGAAATGCCCCTGGTATCGAAAGGAAAGAATAACTTCAAGAACTTCCTTGAATTCAGTTTTGTAACAAACAACAATGTGAGTGTTACCCAGAAAGGGAAATATGGCAGTTTCCGGACTTCATTAACCCATATTTACAATAAGGGACAATATCCGAATACTAAACTGAATAAACTCACCTATACCGTCGGCGGAGATATGAAATTCAAAAATTTCTCCGTAGAAGGAGGACTGACATACAACAAAAGGTTTTATCCCAATGATTTTGGAACGGGATACGGTGCAGGTGGCTACATATACAACCTGTTGGTATGGAATGGTAGCGATCTGGATATAAGGGATTACAAAAACTACTGGATAAAAGACAAAGAGAATGAGCAACAAAATTGGCCCAATACACTCTGGTATGACAATCCCTATTTCATCGCAAATGAAATAATCCACTCCAGTGATTACGATATAGTCAACGGTTATTTATCAGCAAACTATTCAATTAAACCATGGCTGAAAGTATCGCTTCGCTCTGGACTGGATATGTATAGTAACCGGGAAAAATGGAGAAATTCCATCGGAGCAGCAGGAGGCTGGGAAAGAAAGGGCTATTATGCAGAAAAACGTTCAGGAGGATATAGTATTAACAACGATTTCCTGATCACAGCCGATCACAAATTCGGAAATATCTCGGTAGACGGTTTTGTCGGAGGAACAATCTATTTCTATCAAAACGACTGGCTGCAAAATGAAACACAAAACGGATTGACCGTACCTGGCTATTATTCACTGTATGGTTCTGTCGATCCGGTTAAAATGGGAAGTGCTTTAGAAAAGAAACAGGTAAACAGTATATATGGTAAAGCCTCTGCAGCATGGAAAAGTACATTCTTTCTAGATATAACTGCACGAAATGACTGGTCATCCACCTTACCATCCGAGACCCGTTCGTATTTCTATCCTTCCGTATCAGCCAGTGTTGTTCTGTCTGAATTTATACCTATGCCTTCATGGATTGATTTCTGGAAGATGAGAGGATCATGGACACAAACAAAAAAAGATTTGTCAATATATGATACCAATAGGGCATATACCATTAAAAACAATAGTTGGGACGGTCTGAACGGCGCTACTTATCCGACAAAGATCAGAGGGGTTCTTATCAATCCCAGTAGTACACGTTCATTTGAAATCGGTACGGCACTACATTTCTTGAAAAACAGATTGAATCTCGATATCGCTTATTATCAGAAGCTTTTCTATAACCTGACGACAGATGCACAAATAAGTGATGCCAGCGGATTTCAATCTACTTTGATCAATATTGACGAGGAACATACCCGTAAAGGAGTAGAAATCTCTCTCAATGCCAATATTTATAAAGATAAGAACTGGGACTGGAACGCAACAGTCAACTGGTCATCAGACAGATACTATTATTCAAAAATCGATCCGACATATTCAACACAGAAAGACTGGGTAAAGAAAGGGGAACGCTGGGACTGGCTCGATTGCTATGATTGGGAACGCGATCCGGATGGAAACATCATCCATGAAAACGGTTATCCTATCGCTAGCCAGTACACATCCAAAGTAGGGCATACAAATCCCGACTGGATATTCGGATTCAATAATTCCTTGAAATATAAAAATGTAACTCTATCCTTTACCATCGACGGCCGGATCGGAGGAATGTCGCATTCCGTGATCGACCAGGCTCTGTGGATGTCGGGTGCCCATATAGGAACTGATAATCAATACAGATATGAAGAAGTTGTAAATGGAAACAGAACTTTCATCGGAGAAGGAGTAAAAGTCGTTTCAGGTAGTGTCGACCGTGATTCGAATGGAAATATCATCAGAGACGACCGTGTGTTTGCTCCTAACGACAAAGTTGTCTCATATGAAAGTTATATGAATCTATACAGTGGTACAGGAAATGTCTGGCAAGCCAGAAAACAATATCTCTATGATCAAACATTCATTAAGTTGAGAGAACTGGCATTGACATACAACCTTCCATCGGATTTATGTAACAAACTAAAAATAAAACATGCTTCCGTCTCATTAATAGGAAATAATCTGTTCATCTGGACGAAAGATTTCAAATATTCCGATCCTGACAAATCGAAAGAGAATCTGAATTCTCCTTCTTTACGGATGATAGGATGCAATTTAAAGGTTAATTTCTAAAAGATACTGAATATGAAAAAGATAAAATCAATAGTATACTTCATCCTTTGCACGATGATATCGGGTTGCTCCAATTTCGATCACCTGAATACGAACCCGAATACCGTAGAAACAGCAACATCTTCCCTATTAGCAACTTCAGTCATACTGGATATAGTCAGTCCTGACGGATACGCGGCAAACTTTATTCAGGATGCCTGCTTAGCCAAACAAATGATTTGGCTGGAGTATTTGCATGACTATAATTATAATGTGCTGGGACGGGCCAGCTTTTCCGGATATACTATGCTCATCAATGCGGATAAAATGAAAGAACTGGCAAAAGAAGAATACAAAGATGCATATGAGGCATTAGCTCTATTTGCCAAATCATATAAGTTATTCTATTTATCCATGCAAGTCGGTGACATACCTTTCAGCGATGCCCTCCAGGGAGAATCTGACAATACCAAACCACGGTATGACTCTCAGGAGGAAGTGATGAAAACAATCCTGGACGATCTTGAAACAGCCTCCCGCTTGTTTTCTCTTGCCAGCTCATTCGAAGGAGATCCGGTATTCCAGGGTGATGTTTCCAAATGGGAAAAGGTGACCAATACATTCCGGTTAAAAGTCTTGATGTATTTGTCGAAAAAGGAGAACGATCCCGGATTAAATATTAAAGAACGTTTTGCCCGGATCTTCAATAATGAACCATTGATGACATCTAACAAAGATAACCTCCAGTTGGTATTTTCCGATAAATCCGGGCAGTTGTACCCATACAATAAAGCAACATCAAAACATCATGTTTATGCTACAATTTCCAGCATCGTCATAGATACATTAAAAGCATATAACGACTACCGTCTTTTCTATTATGCCCAGCCAGCTAAAACGATGATTGACAAAGGGCTGCAACCTGACAATGCCGATGCTTATATAGGTCTTGATCCGGTAGCTGATTTCTCGGATATAAAATCTGAGTATGCCAAAGGAGCCTATTCGGCAATTAATTTAAGATATACCGATATTCCGGCCGGTGAACCTTATACACGTGTCGGTTATGCAGAGCAATGTTTCATTCTGGCAGAAGCTATACTGAGAGGCTGGATCAATGGAAATGCAACGGAATATTACAACGCCGGAATCAAAGCTTCGATGACATTTACCGGAGAAAACACGCCTGATGACGAAATGTATCACCATGGTAAAAAAATTACGGAAGACTACATCGGCACTTACCTGAACGGTGAACCTGTCATGCTAAAAGGCGATACGGAACACAAGATCAAACAGATCATTATTCAGAAATATCTTACTTATTATATGCAATATCCTTTCGACGCATATTACGAATACAGGAGAACCGGTTATCCGGTTTTACCGATAAATCCTCTTACTAACAGGAATGCGGAAAAAGATAAAATTCCTGTCCGGTGGATGTATCCTACCAAAGAATTTGATTACAACAAAGAAAATGTGGATAATGCTGTTGCGTCACAATATGACGGGATCGATAATAATAACAAAATAATGTGGATACTGAAATGAAAGGAATTATAAGCCTGGCGATCATTTTTTCCATGTTGCCCTTCTTTGCTTACAGTGCCACAGAAAAAAACGATACGCTGAAAGTACTGCAATTAAATTTATGGGGACAAGGGGAAACCGTACCCAACGGAGTTAAGGGTATTGTAGATATCATCGATCAGACAGATCCTGATATCGCCTTTCTCTGTGAGATATTCAGCCAAAAAGAAAAGCATTTTATGGATTATCTCACCAGTGAACTGAAAAAGAGAGGTAAACAGTATTACGGAGAAAATCTTAAGCAGACAATGGGTGTCCTGTCAAAGATTAAAATGGATGAAGTCAGTTCATGTTTCACACTTGAGGATAAATCAAGGCCTAATCCAGTTTGTAAAGCGACAATCAGTCTAGGTTCAAAAAAGTTGATTGCATATTCCGTGCACTGGGACTGGACACATTATGAATGTTATCTTCCACGAGGCTACAGCGGTACAACCTGGAAAAAGCTACCGGAACCAGTATATGATGCAGACTCTATACTGGCAGCCAACAGAATCTCTTTCCGGGACGAAGGTGTCAAAGCCTTACTGGAAGATGCCGGAAAAGAAATTAAAAAAGGCAACCTGATCATATTGGGCGGCGATTTCAATGAACCGTCGCATCTGGATTGGCAACAAGATACCAAAGATATGCGGGATCATAACGGTTTGGTTATAAACTGGGACTGCTCCGTACTACTATATGAAGCAGGGTTCAAAGATGTTTACCGTGAAAAATATCCTGATGCAGTAACATATCCAGGATTTACATTCCCCGCCGGAAATAAAGATGCAGACCTGAATAAACTGGTTTGGTTGCCTGATATGGACGAAAGGGACAGAATAGATTTCATCTATTATTATCCTGATCCTTCACTGAGACTGGAAAACGCTGTCATCGTTGGTCCATCCCAGAATATACTGAAAGGAGAAATCGTTGAGAATGATTCTGAGGATCAGTTTATAAAACCTGCCGGGATATGGCCCAGCGATCATAAAGGAGTTTTCAGCACATTCTTAATAAAAAACAATTAATTAATTCAATATAACAAACATAAGTCAACAAAAGGGGATGAATAAAATCATCTCCTTTTATACTTTATTAAAAAGAATCTCACCTCTATTCCCTCCGATTTGAATATCTTAGCAGAAAATCAGTTATCCTCTTAAACCGATCGATTATGGATAGCCTGCAAAGATGGAAAACACAATACCGGTTTTACCGGACATTCTTCCTCAGTACATTAAAATTCAGTGTCCTGGTCAGCTTTCTCTTTGCGTCTATGGGCGGCATTACTTCCTTTATTCTATATAATGGCAGCATTATGGATTCCGTCAAACTCTGGTTTCGCCTTATTCCCACGGTCGGACTGGGATTCGATTATATTTATAAGGAACTGACACACAAAGAAGAATACTTTTTCTATTACAATCAGGGCATCAGCAAATATCAACTCTGGATCGTTACATTTATCGTCATGTTCATCTGCTGTAATCTACTGAATCAAATTATCCAGCTATGCATACAGGCCTTGAAATAGACAGCGTACTTAAGTCGTTCGGCGAACGAACGATACTGGCAGATGTTTACCTGAAATGTTGCCAAGGAGACATTATTGCCCTTTTCGGACGGAACGGGACCGGCAAATCCACCTTACTGAATATCATCTTCGGTACGTTGAAAGCTGACCGGAGCTTTATCCGGATCGACGGAAAAGTCATGAACGGGCCAGCCTTCCGTTCCGGCTTGCTCGCCTACCTGCCCCAGCATCCTTCCTTGCCATCCCATCTGAAAGTATCACAGATTGCAGACTTGTGTATCGCCCCGGAAGACAGAAAACGTTTCCTGGCTGATAAAATACTATTCCGTATCCGTACTTCCCGCATTTGTGAAATATCGACGGGAGAACAGCGGTATCTGGAAATCAAAACGACCCTATTCAGCACGGCACCCTATATATTGCTGGACGAACCTTTCAGCGGTGTCTCTCCTGTAGTGGCAGAACAGATACGCGAGCTTATGTCCGAAAGCGCCCGGGAACACGGGATCATCCTGACAGACCATAATTTCCGCGAAGTACATAAAATAGCGAATCGCCTGACGCTACTTAACGAATGTTACCTGAAAGAGATCAAAAACATCGAAGAGCTGATACCTTACGGGTATTATCAACCATAAAAAAGGGATACCCTCACGGATACCCCTTAACACTGAAAAAATTGTTTTTTATTCTAATCCATACTTTTGTATTGCATATTCACCCAAAACTTCCAGGTAATGCAAACATTTACTAACTACTTTTTTCATAGCGCTCCTCTTATTATTTAAAACGATCTATAAGTAAAACATGCTGTTGAAATATGTTTTACAGCACAAAAATAATAGTAATATAGATACGTTATACCGACCTTTCCCGGTTTTAACATCATTTGCACAAAACCAGAATCCACTTTCCGAGAGCCTTTATCCGATAATGTATTTCGAATAAGGCAGTTTACTCAATAAATAAGTAAACATCCAGGATGCAGCCAACGTAAAGATTGCCGATACGGGAACAATAGCCGGTACGGGAACACCCAGCCACAGTGTCAACAGATAGGACGGTCCTATGAAGAAATAATGCACACAGTAAACTCCGAATCCTAACTTCGTAAGGTTTGCCAAAGCCCCGCAAATAAAAGGTGATGAAATACGGACCTTCTTGACTAACAAAAAAATAGCTGCCGTCATCAACATGGCATTCGGAGAGCAGTAAGTGAAAAACAACTCCATGCCTTCCTCACTCACATGCGGGTCGGAAGTCATATAACGAAAACCGGTAAAAGTGACCAGATAACCTATCAGAAACAAAGGAATGGTAACTGCCAACGTTTTACCGGTCGACCAGTCATTCCCTTTTCCTAAATAATGACCCAACAGTAAATAACCGTTGAAGCCCGCAAAATAATAGAACAATCCATAAGCATTCCATGAGCAGGTCCCGAACAAATAATGGGAAACAAACTCCATCAAATAAGGAATAAACAGGGATACACCCCAAATACCAAGGAACCAGCGTTTCCCTTTGTCAGAAGCTTTCTCCACCCAGGCAGAAAAGACAGGCATATAAAGATATAGTCCGATCAATGTATAGATATACCACATGGGGGTCGCATAAACAGTAAATGTAACTGGAATCATCGCAATTTCTCTCAACGCATCTGTCAGGGAAGCAGAAGGATCGGGCGCATAGGGAAAGAAATCGGTCACCAGTTCAGCACTTCCTCCCGCCCTCTGGATAAACCAGGGTGCCAGATTGAACAGTACCGACCAGATCAGAAAAGGAAAAAATACACGTGGAATACGTTTTTTATAAAAAACAGAAGCCTCCTGTTTTACCGGCAACAGCAAAAAACCCGTCATCATTACAAATAAGGGGACACAAGCCCTCAGCATCGAGCCGTAAGCCGATCCCCAGAAATTGAAATCAGGATTAGCACGCGACTCCGGAGAGGCGTTGAACGGGTCTGTACAATGGCAGGCAATTACCATCAGGATAGCAACGAAACGAAGAACATCCAGCCAAACTATATGCGGACGTGTAGCAGTAGTAGTGTTATTCATGATAAGATTATTTCTTCAAACTGGACGTAAAAATAAATAATCTTATCAGATAATACAAGACAGAACTTATCCGCGCTTATATTCAGAAGGAATAATCCCCGTATATTTCGTAAAAGCACGACGGAAAGTACTGATCGAATGAAAACCGGAACGTTCAGCTATTTCCTGGATACTTGCCAGCGGTTCGGCATCCATCAGACGTTTGCTTTCTTCAATGCGGAACTGGTTCACATAATCAGAAAAAGACATCCCCAGCTCCTTATTGAATAATTGTGACAGATACGAACGACTGATAGGGAACACCCGTTGCAGATCGGTCAGTCGCAAGTCATCGTTCAGATAAGGTTTTTCACGTTCGAACCAGGTATTCACCTCCTCAGCATAGCGTTTGAAAAGAGCACCACGCTGCTCCTCGTCATCATCATCTTCCTCTTCGTCATCGTTCGAAGGAAGATCCCATCCGTTCCTAAAAGTATGTTCTATCCGTATATTCTTAAGAAATAATGCTTTATAAAAGAAATAAAACCAGACAACCAACATAGCGGCCTTGATAACGACATAAAGGATCGTTCGATCGGTCAACAGTAAAATCGCATAAAGGAAATAAAGGATAGATAAGACGAGCATTGTCCGCTTCAACCATCGCAAGTCATAGTTTTCAGGATCCGAAACATTCTCGCTCAAATAAGCGGTATATTCATCGGCATACTTTACAACAAGATATATCGGCAGGATCATATAAAAAAGAGTAAGTGCAAGCACCAATAACCGCAGGAATACGTCCATATTGAAATACGTAAACACATCTTTTAGCGAATAAAAAATATGTATTTCCCCGCCCGATAAACGATAAGTAAGATAAGATAAACCGCCTATCACAACGGGCGAAAGAAAAACGGCAAATCGCCTGAAAGTAAGAAAACCGGGGCGCAGCTTTTCAATCACATAACTGGCAAGACAAGCGGTCACAAAACAGCTTGCAATAAGTACATCGGGATGGAAGGCTTCCTTTACTTCATCCACGTAAGAATTAACAGAAATTCGGATTACGGCCATCAAGGCCCACATAATCATACTCCATGCCAAAATAAGTCGTGCCCTGTTACCAAATGACCTCAATAGCATCATAATGCCTCCTAATACGCACAGGCCTATTATTTGCATACTCAATAAAAACTGTATTTTGTCCAGCATATGTTACCGCCTCGTTTTAGTATAAACAATTTGAATCCTCAAATAGTTGATTTGCACCCTATTTAGACAATTTGACGCCTCTGGATTATTTGCACCATGCGTTTTTATACCATTTCATCGTGGTTTTATACCGTATGATCCCTCTTTCTCCTCAAACTGCCGGATATTTGCAATATGAAATTTGATACAAAAATAGCATAAAAGTATGAGAAATTTATTACTATTTATTACACTGATTTCCTGTTTGGCCGGTTGTTCTCACGAGAGCAATTTCGCAGCCATTGAGAGTATTAGCGCGAAAGAGAAACCATTAAAAATTATTACACGTATTTTAACTACTAAATCTGCGAATTTCGTTCAGGAATTCAAGGAAGGATCGGAAATAGGACTACTGATCACACGCGAAAACGACGGTGGTCTTTATGACGAGGATAGTGATTATATAAATGTAAAAGCGCAAGCAAATTTAATTAGTAATAAAATCTCCTGGCAACAAACGCCGGAAGTTACCCTTAACTTCGACCCGGCCATCGTGTATGCCTATTATCCATATCAGTCGCAAATGAGACTGAGCACGGCAAGTATCCCTGTAAAGATCTCGCCGGATGCCACTCAGACACGCGACTATATGTACGGCACACACGCTTTGGGCCAAAAAGTATTGAACAGCATATCCCCTATGGTCTTGCTGAATATGGAACATGCTTTGTCGCTCATCTCCTTCCAGATAAACCTGGAAAAAACAGAAGAAGGGAGTTATGAGTTAGATGCCGTCCAACTGGGAAATAAAGCCGGAGGAACAGCATTGATATGCAAAGGGATGATGGACATCAGGACCGGACAAATCACCGGAACGGCCTGTTGCAGTGTCGCCACCCGGCTCAACCTGGAGAAACCTGTTACATTGACAAAAGAGTTCTGTGATCCGCAACAGATCATGGTGATCCCGACAAGATCAGCACTTATGGCTGAAGGTGACATCGAGGCTCTCTTTACGATCAACGGAACTTCGTACAAATATAAAATTCCCGCAAAGACCGTATGGGAAAAAGGACATAAATACCTCTACAAATTAACTCTCAGCGGAGAGGCTCTTACATTGAAAGAGGTATCCGTTACCGACTGGATGCAGGGTAACGGTGAAGATGCTACAAGCAGCATTATGTAAGTTTTATTTTATGTTTTGGTTATGGTTTAGAATCTCTGGGTAATCGTATTTTGTTGGGATGCCGATGATCTGCTGACCGGATGTACGGACAACAAGCCTGATTGGACAGACAGTCCGGCATCGCAAGAAGAAATACGGTTACCGCAAAGAAGGAAATAAAGCCTCGTTCCCTACCACGACATCCGGTAGCAGGGCCGAAGAACATCCTTCCGACAGGATTCTATAAGTGTAAACGCCGTGGCAAGCAGTCCCATTCTTCTTGCCACCGGCCACTACACCGATCCGAACATCCGGGAACTGACAGCATCAGTCCTTTGAAAAAGAATTAACGAACTAACTCGTGAGAGTTACGTATACATTTAATTAATACTAAAATAGTAGTAATGAAACCGGCCCCGAATACCGCGTCCTGCACTCAACTGGACGCATATTCCCTCTCAACTTATCGCCGACAACACTCTTTTATTTGACTATAAACCTTGCCGGGGCCGGTTTTCATTATACTACTATTACAATTTTACAGGAAATAGATAGAAAAATTAAAAATCCTATTTACATTTGCAAATAAACGTATATCTAAAGACGTTCAATAAATGGCGAATCCGGATACAAATAACTTCAACTCATTATATACAAAGTATTACAGAAAGGCCTTTCTGTTCACAAAATCCTATGTACATGATGAAGCTGTTGCAGAAGATATCGTATCCGAATCGTTCATCAAATTGTGGGAAAAACTAAAACAAGAAGAGATAGACTATAGCGACTATCTACTGTTATCTATCTTGAAAAACAAAGCTTTAAATTATCTGAAACATGAAGCTATCAAGGCTGAAACCATTCATTCTTTGACTGATATCAATCAGAGAGAACTGGAAATCCGCATATCCACCCTACAAGCTTGCGTCCCCGAAGACATCTTTTCAAAAGATGTCGAAGAGATCATCACAAAAACACTAAAGATATTACCCAGCCAGACACGCCGCATCTTCGTTCTGAGCCGGTTTCAGCACAAAGGAAACAAAGAGATCGCCCAAATTCTGAATCTGAGTGAAAAAAGCATTGAATATCATATATCCAAAACATTGAAAGCATTGCGTATTAATTTAAAAGACTATCTCCCCTTGTTTTATTTTTTATTTTTTTGATCGTCAATTTAGGGATGTAGGTTTCTGAGTTGTTTTAAAAATAGAGGGCAACCTAAAAACATTCATACTGACAGATCAATGGAGCAGAAATTATTACATAAATATATTGCCGGTGATGCCAATCCACAAGAGAAGGAAACAGTAATTCGCTGGATAGAAGCAGATAAAAAAAATATGGAAGAATTCCTATCTGCCCGAAAATTATATGATCTTACTGTTTGGCAAAACGATCCGGTAACGGAAACTTGTGCACCGGCCGGTAGACTTCGTAAAATCTGCATCGAATTTGCTAAAATTGCAGCCATCTTTATCGGTTCCATTATTCTCGTCACTATTTTCTATCCGGCAAACGAAACCGTGCCAGAGCCAGAGGAAACCGGCATACAAAAACTTTATGTACCGGCCGGTCAGAGAGCAGAACTAACTTTATCCGATGGCACAAAAGTCTGGTTAAATGCCCAAACGACTTTTTCATTTCCGGACCATTTTGATGATCACCAAAGAAATGTGATACTGGACGGAGAAGCATATTTTGATGTCGCACATAATGAAAAGTCTCCTTTCGTCATTCAAACGGAAAAATACAATGTCAAAGTACTAGGTACGGAATTTAATGTCCGTGCCTATAAGGAAGATGAGATTTATGCCTTCGAAACAGCCTTGATCAAAGGCTCCGTTGAAATTGAAACGGCAGACCACGCCGTGAAAAAGCAATTACAACCCAAAGAAAAAGCTTATGCGGAAAACGGACAATTAGAAATAAAACCGATCACAGAATTCGATCAATACCTGTGGAAAGAAGGGTTAATCTGTTTTGACGACAATAATCTGGCAGAGATATTCAAAAAATTGGATTTCTATTATAATATTCCTGTCAAAATCGAAAATACGAAGATATTAGACAAACGGTATACAGGGAAGTTCAGGTCCAGCGACGGCATCGAACATATCCTGAAAACTTTACAACTAAAAACAAAGTTCCGCTATGAAAGAAAAGAATATCCGGATAATATAATTGTAATCAAATAAAATATTCACTTTAAATCTACATGCCTATGAAATATCAATAAAAGCAATTTGAAAAATCCGGAATGTGCTGTAACACACTCCGGATGAAGTCAATACCAGAGAACTTTCAAAAATCTAATAGTATTAACTAAGCATACAAAAGTATGAAAAATAAATTGTATTGGGATTATTGTATCCTATTAATACCGAATAAACACATTTTAAACATTATGAAAATAGCCTTTATATGCCTTTTTATTTTCATAAGCGGTATGTTTGCAACTGAAGCGGAATCTCAAAACGCAAGAATTTCTTTAAAACAGACAACCAGTGTACTGGATCTGATCAATATTATTGAAAACCAGACAGATTACCTCTTTGTCTATGACAAGAAAGACATTGATCTGAATCGTCAAATATCCGTCAAGGCACAGAATAAAACAGTTGCAGAGATCCTTCTGACAATATTTAAGAATACCGACATTGTATATGCAATGCAGGGAAACAATATTGTTTTGATGAAAAAGAGTTCCGAATCCATACCGGTCGTCCAACAACGGACGGTACGGGTAACAGGTATCGTAACAGATGAAAAAGGGGATCCGCTGGCAGGTGTCAACGTTTCGGCAAAAGGGACAACTAACGGAACGATAACAGACATAGACGGACACTTTTCCATCATGGCAGAACCTGAAACCATCCTGCAATTTTCCTATATAGGTTATATGAATCAGTTCATTAAAGTAGGAAACAGTACTTCTGTCACGATCTCCATGAAAGAGGATACCCAGGCATTGGACGAGGTTGTGGTCGTCGGTTTCGGTACGCAAAAAAAAGTAAATTTGTCCGGATCGGTATCTTCGGTCGATATGAGTACATTGACTGAGAGCCGCCCTATAACAAACATTTCAAATGCTTTGGCTGGATTAGCTGCCGGTTTACAGGTGACATCATCCAATAACCGCCCCGGAGACGATAATGCCAGTATACTTATCCGTGGTAAAGGTACATTAAATAACTCCTCCCCCTTAGTAATCATCGACGGAATGGAAGGAGAAATGAATAGTTTAAACGTACATGATATTGAAAATATATCTATATTAAAAGATGCCTCCTCCGCAGCGATCTACGGTTCACGGGCTGCAAACGGCGTTATTCTTATCACGACTAAAACCGGAAAGGAAGGAAAGCTCAAAGTTTCATATAACGGATATGTCGCTTTCCAGAGCATTCGTCCCGGTGTATTGGATCCTGTCAGTAATTACGCCGATTATATGGAATATATCAACAGCGGCTATATCAACAGTAACCAGGCACAACCTTATTCTCAAACCTCTATCTCTGCATGGAGAGATGATAACGGGCAAAACCCTTTAAAATATCCGAATACAAACTGGATAGAGGATACCTTTTCCACCGGAGTAGGAACAAATCACACATTGTCTATGAGCGGAGGAACTGAAAAGATCCAATTCTACGGAGCATTCGGTTACTTTGACAATCCGGGAGTGCTCGAAAATGCAGGATACCGGAAATATAACGCCCGGACAAATATCAACGCACAGTTGACATCCTGGTTGAAAATGGGAATGAATGTAAGTGGCTTCGTAGGAAAAGCAGAGCCAGGTAATGCCGGACAATCCGCTACTGAAGCCGGAGAACAAGCCAGTGTCGGTGCATTCACATGGGGATGGGCGACAAGCCCTGCCATGATTCTGAGACATGACGGCAGATACGGAGGTATCCAGAATGTCGAGGATGACGTATCGGAATCCGGAAATAATGTATTAAAGGCCTTAAATTCCACAAAAGGAGAAAATACGACCAGAAATATAAAATCCCGTTTCCATATCACCCTGCAACCAATTAAGGATTTATCCGTTACAGGTTCATATTCGTATGAATACACCGAACAAGGAATCAAAACAATACCTGTATTCAACGATGTGTGGGACTTTGGTAAAGATCAGATAATCTTCAAAGGAGAAGGTGAATCTTATATTACCGAAAAAGAGTATAAGCGGGAACGCAATTATATGGATATTGTAGCCAACTACAATCACCGTTTCCTGGACGACCGACTGGGACTGACGGCCATGGTTGGTGCCAGCCAGGAGCAATATAAATACGAATGGTTCAATGTTACCCGTAAAAATCTGACAGCACCAAACGGCACGGTACTGGATGCTGCCAACGGGCAAATATCGACAGGAGGAAATATGACGCAATGGGTTATGCGTTCATATTTCGGCCGTTTGAACCTGGATTGGGAAAACAAATATCTGTTAGAATTTAACTTACGTTCCGACGGTTCTTCCAGATTCTTATCCGACTCACGCTGGGGATATTTTCCTTCAGGTTCAATTGCATGGCGTATGGATCAGGAAGAATTCCTGAATAGCACGGATTGGTTGAGTAATTTGAAAATACGCGCCTCTTACGGTTCTTTAGGTAATAACTCCGTAGGAAATTACTCTGCAATTTCCAGTTACAGTTCCGCCAATTATGTACTCAACAACGGAGTATCAACGGGTTGGGCGATAACGGCCCTTGCCAATGCCGGACTGACCTGGGAAAAAACGAAAGTAACCGATATAGGTTTCGATTTCGGAGTTTTAGATAACCGTCTCTACGGAACCTTTGACTGGTTCAATAAAAAAACGGAAGGTATCCTGATACAGCTGCCATCTCCTTTAGTGCACGGCTCCGCTACAACTCCAACCTCAAACGCAGCCGAAGTGACTAATAAAGGAATTGAATTAACTTTGGGATGGAGAGACAAAGCCGGAGATTTCGATTATGGGATCAACCTCAATTATACCCATGTGACCAACAATGTTGATAAGTTTAAAGGAGAAGATTATAGCCTGAACGGGATATACATGACCAAAGAAGGACTTCCTATCAACTCCATGTATATGTATGTTGCAGATCGTATTATCCAGACAGACGACGATTTAGCTATCGTAAACGACATGTTAGCCAAAAATCCGGATGCTTTCAGTCAATTAGGAGGCGTTCCTCAAAAAGGTGATATCCTGTTTAAGGATTTGAACGGCGATAATAAAATCGACCCGACCAATGACCGCGACATAGTGGGAGACACCAATCCGAAACATATGTTCGGACTTAATCTGTCTGCAGGCTATAAAGGGTTCGATTTCTCCATCTTTATGCAAGGAGTTATAGGAGCTAAAGGATATCTGAATGAAAAATACTTTACATCAACAGTACAAAGAGGCTATCAGATAACAAAAGAAATAGCTGAAAATAGTTGGACGGATGGCATGACAAATGCCAAATATCCTAAGCTAACCTATCAAACGGCAGTCAACAATCAGGCCAACACACTTTGGATTCAGAAAAAAGATTATCTGAAAATCCGCAATATTCAATTAGGCTATACATTGCCTAAATCAATGTTGAGCAAGGTGCAGCTCGAAAAAGTCCGTTTGTATGGCAGTCTGGAGAATTTCTTTACATTCACCGGCTACAAAGGGATCGATCCGGAATTGGATAACCTGAGTTATCCAACGATGAGACAAGCTGTTATTGGAGTAAATATCGAATTTTAAAATAGATCGACATGAAAAAATCAATAAAATATATAAGTTCAGTTCTTACAAGCCTTGTATTATTGAGCGGATGTTATGATCTGGATCAATATCCGGCCGACAAGGTTAATTCCGGTTCTTTCTGGCAGGATGAAGCAGATGCCCAGGAAGGTATGATGGGAGTATATGCAGCCATGAAGAAAGACGAGGTTTTCAGTATTTATTATACCCGCGATTGTTTGAGCGACATCGGTATCGGGTTGAACTGGGGACTTTATGGTTTCATAGAAGTAGCGCAAGGCCAAAGCAACTCTACTACCGGATTATACAAATCTGTATGGCAACGCCTATACGACGGTATCGCCCGGGCAAATACATTGATCACCAATGTACCTTCAGTCGATATGTCCGACGATCTAAAAACTCAATACCAGGCTGAGGCACGGTTTATGAGAGCTTTATATTACAATGAACTTTTGAATCTTTATGGAGGAGTTCCCCTGTATGACGAAACGACCAGCATAGAAAAAGAATATGACAACATGTATAAAACCAGAAATACGGAAGCAGAAGTCCTCGATTTTATTCTGAAAGATCTGGAAAATGCATGCACATATCTCCCCAAAACATGGGATGGCGGAAATAAAGGACGTGCCACAAAAGGTGCAGCTTACGCATTAAAAGGAAAAATACTGCTTTATGCCAAACAATATGCGGAAGCAACCAAAGCTCTGGAGGAAGTTCGTAACGGAGGTTACGGATATGCTTTAAATCCTGATTATGCAGAATTGTTCAAGCCGGGTGGCGATGAAAGTTCAGAAATGATATTTGCCGTTCAAAACCTGGGCGGAGCAAGTACGGCTTATGGTATGCCTGTTCATTATATCGCCAATCGCGCCTCGTACGGAGGATGTATCAACTGTCTGGTTCCCTCTGTCGAACTGGTGGACATGTATGAATATAAAGACGGACGCCCATTCGATTGGGATGAATTGTTTCCCGGTTTTTCAACCAATAAAAGTATAAAAGAAAAAGTCTTTTATTCCACCTTCGACGAAAAAGGCCAATACGTTGCTGCATATCCTGAAAATGTGGATAAACTACGGAAAATGTATTCAGAGCGGGATCCGCGTATGGAGTCTACCATTATTTTACCTTATACGGAAAACCTGTATAAAGGTTGGGTTAACAACGCGAAAAAAGACTGTGAAATGGTACTCGCCCCATCAAATCCAGCCAATGAAACATACGGATATTGCAGAAATGCCTTCGGTCATAATACCTATTTATACCGTAAATTCACACCAGAATATGATATGGACGGGTTAATAGCCGACCGCTTCCATTCACCGGTGAATTTCCCCATCATCCGTTATGCAGATGTATTGTTAATGCTGGCAGAATGCTATAATGAGACATCGAACCTATCCGGTGCTATCGAATTGATCAATCAGGTACGGGAACGTGCCGGGATCGCACTTTTAAATTCCGGTCCTGCTTATTTAAGCGTAACAACAAAAGACCAGGTATTTGAACGTATCCAGAAAGAAAGAGCTGTGGAATTTGCAGCCGAGGGTCTTCGTTTTTATGACCTGAAAAGATGGGGATTATATATTTCCAAAACAAATGGTCAAAAACAAACCGATCTGGTAGGTTCTGTCTTATCCACTAAAGTAACAGAACAAAAAAATATGTACTGGCCTATTCCTCAGGAAGAAAGAGATATGAATCCGAATCTGACGCAAAATGCATCCTGGTAACAAACCATATGTATAGAACTAAGTAATGAAGGCTGTCTCAATCATTCTTTGGGACAGCCTTTATTGAATAATTATAAACTCAATCACATGAAAAATATATCCATTATTTTTTTATTATTCTCTTTGATCGTACATGATACGCATGCCCGGATACATTGGCCGGAAGGGAAAAAAGCAGCTGTAATCCTCACATATGACGACGGTTTAAAATCTCAGCTTCAAATTGTAATACCACAATTGGAAGAGCACAATTTTAGAGGAACTTTTTTCTTGTACGGGCAGGTTGTCAAAGAAGAAGATATCCCGGAATGGCGTAAAGCCAGTCAAAGGGGCCATGAACTCGGAAACCACAGTATGTTTCATCCCTGTCTCTCCCAGACCACCGGGCAGACCGCAGAACCTTGCCGTTCTTTGGAATGCTATTCGGTAAAAGATATGCTTATCGAAATCGGAATGATGAATAACTTCCTGTATGCAATAGACGGAAAAAAAGAACATGCGTATGCTTACCCCTGTTCCCAATGCGTAGCCGGAGGAGAAGATTATTCAAAGCCTCTGTTAGCTTCAGGCCTGTCGAGATTCGCACGCGGAGGAGATCGCGGAATCATAACAAATACCGACAGCCTGAACTATGCGATGATACCGACACTTCCCGCCCATACCGGAATTTCTGCTGATTCATTGATAGCCTATGTACAGGAAGCTGTTGAGAAAGGAGGACTCGCAATTATTGTCTTCCACGGTGTCGGAGGAGATTATCTGACTGTTGATGCAGATGAACATAAAAAATTAGTAGATTTCCTTGCCTCCCGTCCGGATATATGGGTCGGAACATTCTCTGAAGTTTTGAATACAATTACGACAGGGGAAAACACTCCGAAAGAGCAGAGCACGGTACGGATAGATACCAACGGTGATTTCATAACGTATGTCTCCCCCTACTATGCGCTATCATGGTCCAAAAATTTCCCGATGATGTCCTATTGGAATATAGAGTCAGGAGGACGTAACCGAAAATACCTGGATAAATCATTATTACGTCCCGGAAAAGGAGGTGTCCTCATAAACCGGGACAATTCTTCCTTTCTGACTCAAAATCCGGCAATATGCAAAGGGATGGAAACTTGTTACGAGAATGTTACTTTTCCTGATAAGACAGTAATGAACTGCTCGGTCATACCGACCGGTGAACGACAATTTTCTATTACGATCGGAGGAGGAGGTAACAAATTCAGCCATGAATTTTTCCGGATCCATACAGCTCCAGATATCGCTCCCATGTCAGTATGGGCTGAGAAAACAGAAAATAAACCATCGACATTATATGACACACCTGTTACGATTTATACCCCACAAATAGTAAAAGCCTCTTTTCGATTACCGGCAGTACTTCATTTCCCAGATTATGGCCTGGTTAAAATAGAAGCAGATCAGGATGAAGTTTATATTCAGGAACATTTTGTTCCCGATTATGAAAATACGGGATTATCCTTAGGACCATTTAACAGAGGCGGACATGCCTGGAGAAAATCGGTGCATCTAGGTTCGGTTATTCTTTCATTCCATTCTGAAAAACCGATAAATAAAGCATGTCTGACCTTCACAGTATTGGATGAGAACTATCCGCAAATCGCGGGCTGTGATTTTTCAGATCCCCGTTTCAACGGGTTAAAACGATGCTGGCAAAATTCATTTACAGTGAATCCGGTACACCAGACAATGGGAGACAACATTATTTTGGAAGGTATCGGACATCTTTCCCTGGTATTCAAAGCGGATATGATCCCGTTCACTCCTGAACTGCCGGGAACATACTCCATGAGAGCTGCTTTACGAACTTCTATAGAAATAGCGTTGCAGGAACGGATCGGGGAGAATAACCGCATTAAAGATTTTGGTTGGGAATGTACGGAAACGACATTGATCTCTTTGCATAAATATTTACTTGCAACGAACGACTGGGATTTTATTCGTCATTATTTACCTCAAATCAACCGGTTAGTAAAAGGTGTACTGGATGCAGACACAGACCATGACGGGATATTTGAAGCCCCCTTCCACGGAAATCAATTCGAAGAAGGAAGAAGTAGCTGGAACTGGTGGGATGACTTTGCTTTCGGTCATAAAGATGCTTATTTGAATATATTAGCCTATAAAGCACTAAACGGCATACACCAGATATATACTTTACTGGATATGAAAACGGAGGCAGACTCCATCCGGACCCGTTTAGACCTGTTTCATGACGCTTTTAATCATACATTCTACAATAAAGAAACAGGGATGTATGCCGGATGGATAAGTCAGGATGGTAAAATCCATGATTATCAATTTTCATTCGTCAACTCTATGGCCATTAATGAAGGACTTGTTGAAAAAGAGCGTTCGAAAAGGATCATCAAAAAGTTATTGAAAAACATGAAAGAGGCAGGATATGATTTCGTTTATGGTGTTCCAGGCCCTACAGTTCCCGTATCGAAAGAGGATAAAGGTAAATGGGATGAAATGACCCGCTGGGGACGTTATGAAAATGGAGGACTATGCGGGCAAACTGCTTATCATTTTATACAAGCGCTCTACAATACAGGCATGAAAGAACAGGCAGATGAAATCTTATTTAAAATGATGGATACCTATGAACGAGAGTATACTCATTCCGGTCTGTTTCCGGGATATTTGCAAAGTGTGGATTGGCGGACCAAAGGAGGAGCTCCTACCGGCTACAATTACCTGGCAGATAATTATTACTTTCTGTTAGCTGCAATAACAGGTTATTACGGTATTAAATATCCGGAATTAAAAAGTCCCGGTAACCGATAAAGAATTTCATGCCGATGTAACCGGAAAAAGTATGCTTACTAATTTGAATTAGTACGGCGACTAATCAGCGGTTAACAACCATCAACCGTATGGTTGATAATTATCGGCCATACGGTTCACAATCATCAGCCGTATGGTCGACAATTATCAGCCGCTGATTTCTTCAGTATGTACCAAGGGAAGGATAAGAACATCTATCTGAATACTAATAGATTAACTTAGAACGGCAATATAAAGATAATTTTCCGTAAAGCAATAGGAAATAAAATAATTTACGGCTGAAAATTTGTAATAATTAAATAAGCACTTCTCAGATGTATCTAAAAACAAAAATAAACGCACTAATAACCTGAGTTCTAGAAGAACTATATCTAAAATATCTATATATATAATTGGTAATCAGATGTATAAATCTTTGATCTATTTGTAAAAAAACTTTGCATATTATTCTTGGGATCAAATGATTTATTCCACACAATTAGGAACTTATCTTATAAATAACTTATATTTGCATTTCAATAAATATATTAGTTCTTCTAGAACAAAGTTATCAATCAATGAAAACAAAGGTATTGGGCGAACAAAGGGAGGATGTCAGATTTGAAGACATTTACCTCTCTTATTTCTCAAAAATGAAACACTTTGCCAAAGAGTACGTCATCCTGGATGAAGATGCCGAAAATATTGTACAGGATGTCTTCGTTGAACTTTGGGAAAACAAAGAAATGCTCAATATGCATATGAATCTCATCGCTTACTTATTCACAACCATCAAAAATAAATGCCTGAATCATCTGCGCCATCAACTTGTCGTACAAGATACAGCCAGTAAACTACAGGAAGAATACGCCATCTCCCTACGAATAAGTTTAGATTCATTAGAAGCCTTCGATAACAATCTTTTTTCCGATCAGGATATTGAAAAACTCATTAGCCGCGTATTAGATTCCCTCCCTGAAAGATGCAGGACAATATTCATCATGAGCAAAATTGAAGGTAAAAAACAGAAAGAGATTGCCCAGGAACTGAATATTTCTATTAATACCGTTGGAAGTCAAATAGGTATTGCCTATAAAAAACTAAGAAACGAACTCAAAGATTACCTCCCGATACTGCTGTTTCTACTTTCCTTATAAGAATTTCGAAAAAAATTATTTTTTGTTTAACGATTTTCTTTCGTTCAGGTGTCTACTATATATAAGGACAAAATTATGAATGAACAAATAATAAAATATTTCCAGGGAGAGCTCGATACTACAGAAAGGTTGCAGCTTTTAAGACTGGTGGAGACTGACGGTGAATTGAAAAAACAATTCATCGAATATAAAAATATGAATGCCCTGCTGACTCTTTCCGACCGATCAGATAATAAGGAGGAGAATAAGCAAGGATATATATTATTCAACAAAATCATCCGGACAAAAAAGATACGAAAAACCATGTTGCATGCAGCCAGTTATGCTGCGGCCATCGCATTGCTCGTTTTATCGACCTATTGGCTCACTGCCAGTCATTATGAGGCGCAACAGCCTGTAGCGAATATCGAAAACACCCTTTATGTACCTGCCGGTCAACGTGTAAGACTAACTTTGCAAGACGGAACCGAAGTCTGGCTGAACTCTCAGACCAAATTGACTTACCCGGCTTTATTCTCCGGAAAAGAAAGACGAGTGACCGTGGAAGGAGAAGCCTTTTTCGATGTCGCTAAGAATCCGGAAAAACCGTTTATTGTATCTTCCCAGGGAGTAGAAATGAAGGTCTTAGGTACAAAGTTCAATGTAGACAGTTATCCTGGCGAAAAAGATATTCAAACAAGCCTGCTCGAAGGATCGTTACATGTCTATTTTCCACATTCCGGGAAGAAAGGAGTGATCCTTAAGCCCGATGAAAAAGTGACAATAAAAGAAAATCAAATGCAAATCAGCTCTATACCTCATCCTGACTATTTTCTTTGGAGAGATGGAATATATAGTTTTGAGAATGAACTTCTTATCGACATCCTGAAAAAGCTGGAACTCTACTACGATGTAAAAATAGAAGTCAAAGACCCCTCTATTTTCAAATGGGAATACACAGGTAAATTCCGGCAACGGGACGGCATCGACGAAATTCTCCGGATGATACAGAAAATACATAAATTTAAAATACAAAAGGATGAAGAAAGCAATATCATCACATTAAATTAATTGAATGTCGAACCTTTTAAATAGTATGCCTATGGGAAAACTCTTTTAGAAAAAATAACGGCAGATGTTGGAACCATCCGCCGTTAAGAAGCAAGTAAACACTAGCAGTTAAAATTAGTATTCACCTAACAATTAGCAAAGATATGAAAATAAAAACTTTGTTACCACTCTTTATTGTACATGATAAACACTTTAAAGAATATTTTAGAATCATGAGAATATCACTTATTATGCTCTTCGTCTGTATTTTCCAGATGGTTGCGGTCAATTCTGAAGCACAAAATACCATCATAAAACTGGAGACAGACGTACTTTCCGTTGGTCAACTCATCAATCAAATAGAAAAACAGACTGACTATCTGGTTGTATTCAGAAACCGGGAAGTAAATACCGAACGTTCAATCACTGTTCACAAAAAAACAGGAAAAATCATTTCTTATCTGGAAGATGCATTCAAGGATACGGATATTACTTATGAATTTGACAATAAATATATTTTATTACTCAAAAAGAATGGTACGGACAAACCGGCTCTTATCAGCCAGCAAGGCACAAAAAAAATAACAGGCGTCGTGACAGATGTAAACGGAGAGCCTATTATTGGAGCCAATGTTTCTATAAAAGGAGCTACAACAGGGACAATCACGGATATGGATGGAAAATTCAGCTTGGATATACCTGGTAATTCCACATTACTCATCTCCTATATCGGCTATATTCCCCAGGAAATCCGCATAGGTAACCAGAGCATGGTCAAAATCAGTTTGAAAGAAGATACACAAGCGCTGGATGAAGTCATTGTAGTCGGTTTCGGCACACAGAAAAAAGTGAACCTGACCGGTGCCATAGGAACGATAAAAACAGATGAAGTATTGAAAGCACGCCCCGTAACCAATGTCCAGGAATTGATGGCCAGCTCCGTTCCGGGCATGATGGTCAGTAAAGGTAGTGGTGCCGCTGGATCAGGAGCCAGTATTAATATCCGGGGTACATCTACTATAGGCAGCAGTTCCGGTGTATTAATTCTGATCGACGGAATACCGGGTAACATTTATACCCTGAACCCCAACGATATCGAAAGCATCTCCGTGCTAAAAGATGCTGCGTCTGCTTCCATCTACGGATCACGTGCAGCCAATGGCGTTATTCTCATTACTACAAAAACAGCAAAGGCTTCCGATCGTCCGGTAGTGGAATTCTCTACAAATATCGGTATCCAGAATCCACAGTTCAAACTTGATTTTGTAGGTGCGGAAGACTATATGAGATTGTACGATGAAGCATTGATGAACGATGGAAAAGACGCTTATTTTGGAGAACAAGGTATTCAGGATCTGCGAGCAGGAAAGTATGCGGACAATAAATGGTATAAAGAGATTTACAATAAAAATACCCTTATCAACAATACCCATATCGCCTTGTCGGGAAAGGAAAGGTCAATCACTTACCGTGTTTCCGTGTCCAACGACTATCAGGAAGGAACATTGCCGAATAACAATTATAACCGTCTCATTTTTAAACCGGACCTGCAATTTCAGATATTAAAGAATCTGACGGCCCGTTTAAATATGCAATATACGCAAACGAATATCAAAAATCCGAACGGAGGAACAGAATACTGGCAAAGCCAATCCAGCCGGATATCTCCGATTACAGCAATCAGAGAACCAAACGGACTGTATGCAATCGGTTCTTCCATGGCAAGTAATCCGATAGCCGGAGTAAACGAAGCAGGTTATTCCAAAGAAAGACATAAAGAAATGCTGGCTATTTTCGATGTTGTCTATTCTCCTTTGAAAGACTGGAATATTAAAGGTAGTGTATCCGGCTATACCCACGACCAGACGAACAAGGACAGGGTCAATACATACTACCTGTACGATGCGGACGGAAATATTGCAAAAACAGAGAATATGGTATCGTCACTAAAAAATACGAATGCCTATGATTTCCGTACCCAGTTACAATTTACGACAGATTATGCTTTCAGTATCAATTCGAAACACAATTTCAAAGTGCTGGCTGGTTATTCCCAGGAGTATTACAAATATGAAACATTCTGGGCTTCCCGCGACAATATGCCTTTTGACAATATTGACGTTCTCGATACAGGCAGCAGTAATAAACAAAATGGAGGAAATGCAAAAGATGTTGCTATCCAATCCTGGTTCGGTCGTTTGAATTATGACTATGAGGGCAAATACCTGTTTGAAGCGAACATCAGGGGGGACGGTTCGTCACGCTTCGCAAAAGGACATCGCTGGGGTACATTCCCATCATTTTCTGCCGGATGGAATATCAACCGTGAATCGTTCATGGAAAATATCGACTGGCTATCCGAACTGAAGATCAGAGCTTCCTGGGGAAAACTGGGAGATGCAGAAAAGGTCGGTTATTACCCGACAGCCCAGGTACTGGCTTACAATCCTAAGATTTATGCCTTCAACAATAACCTGGTCGGCGGCGCATACAATAACGTCGCAATCAATAAGGATATCTCCTGGGAAGTTTCAACATTCACAAATGTCGGACTCGACTTTGGTTTCCTGGATCAAAAGATCAAATTAACCGTAGATTACTTCAACAACCTGAGAAGCGATATCCTGTACACACCACCGGTCCCGACAGAGTTCGGATTATCGGCACCTCTTTCCAACCTTTTGAAAATGAGAAATCAGGGTATGGATTTTCTGGTAAGTTACGATGACAGTCGAGGTGATTTCTCATGGGGTATCGATGCGAATGCCAGCTTTTCAAAAAATAAAGTGCTGGAAATGGGAGAATCAGATAAATGGATAGAAGGAAATGCCATCACTTACCTGAACGACCGCTACCAGTTACCTTATGGATATGAGGCCGAAGGCTTGTTCCAAAACGAAGAAGATATTGCTAATCATGCCAAACAGGGTAATGTACTGCCAGGCAACATCAAATTTAAGGATCAAAACGGAGATAAGGAAATCAATGGAGAAGACCGTACCGTTTTGAACAGAAAAATACCTGTAAATTACGGTATCAACTTGCGTTTCGGTTACAAAGGATTCGACTTCTCCATGAATATGTATGGCCGTTTAAATGTCAAAAAGTATATCAGCGGATACGAGGGATGGGCTTTCTATCTGTCGCAGAATGCACGTCCAATGCATATGGATGCCTGGAGCGAGTCAAATCCTGATGCAACCTATCCACGCCTGACCCTGACAAACACAGCCAACGATACTCAATACAACAGTTACTGGCTCCGTAAAGCCGACTTCCTGAAAATTCAGAACGTACAGATCGGTTATACGATCCCGAAAACACTACTGGAGAAAGTAAATATTCAATATCTCAGACTTTACTTGTCGGGACAAAACCTGGGAACCATTACCGGTTATGACGGTTTCGACCCGGAAGGTAGCTGGTACCCGCTATCGAGAACATTTGCATTTGGTTTAAATCTTCAATTCTGATAAAATATGAAAAAATATAGCATCTATATCATGTTGGCCTCAGCGCTCATATTAGGCAGCTGCAGCGATTTTCTTGACAGAGATCCGTTATCCCAGGCTTCAGAAAATACCTTCTGGCAAACAGAAGCAGACGCAGAGAAAGGGATAAATGCTCTTTATCCTCTTTTACCCGGCGAACGCGACTTCTGGAGAGATTGTGAAAGCGATAACTCTCTAATGACAAATTCATGGGGCGAAAGTGGCCTGGGTTACATTTGCCAGGGTATCCATAACGCCGCAACCGGTTACCTGAAAGAAGAATGGACTTACGGCGATATCTACCGTATCCTCTATTATCTCGACAAACTGAACGGTATGACCATCGACGAAACGAAAAAACAGCGTTTCGAGGGAGAAGCACGTTTTATCCTGGCATTGAAATATTATAGAATGACACGTCATTTCGGTGATATTCCATTGATCAAAGAAAAACCGATCGAATTAGAAAATGCAGCATTACCCAGAAGTTCTAAACAGGAAGTCCTGGATTATGCACTGGAAAATGTAAACAAAGCTATCGAATATCTGCCGGATAGTTACAGCGGAGCCAATACCGGCCGTATCAATAAAGCAGCTGCGCTTACATTAAAAGCAGACATGTATCTGGATATGGCCAGTTACAAAAAATTCCATAATAACCAGGATGCTGCCGACCTATGGAAAGAAGCCGCCGATGCTGCCCAGAAAGTGATCGATATGAACATGTATGATCTTGAAGAAGATTTTGCTTACATCTTCAAATCAGAAGCCAATAACAATAATAAAGAAGTTATCCTGGCTAAACAATACCTGGAAGACGAGATTACTCACATGCTGCCGATCCTTTGTTCGCCTGCCGGAACAGGAATAACCGGACAAGGCTGGGCCAGCTTCTGCCCTACACGCCAGCTGGTCGATTCGTACGAAATGACGAATGGTGAAAGCATCTACGAATCGAAAGAATATGATATGAACAATCCATGGGAAAACCGGGATGCACGCCTGAAGAAAACATTCTTCCTCCCGGGTTACGAATGTCTCCGTCCGAACGGTAAATATGAACCTTATATGCCCCATCCGACCTTTAACAACCCTGAACGCATAAACAATGAGGGAGGCGGCATTACGGGATATATGTATCTAAAATATAACGATCAAACATTAGCTAAGCCTGCAAACTCATGGACTAACTTCAGCCTTTACCGGTATGCGGAAGTCTTGTTGATCCAGGCGGAAGCATTGAATGAGTATGATCCGGGCAATGCAAAAATTGCCGCGAATGTGAACAAGGTAAGAGCACGTGCCGGTTTGCCTTCTGTCGATAAACTACTGGGCAACCAGGAACAAATGCGTGAAAAGATCCGTGGAGAGAGACGTCATGAATTCGTAGCGGAACATAAACGTTACTTCGATATCCTCCGCTGGAAAACCGCAGAAAAAGTTCTGAATGAACCCGGATATGGCATTAATAAGGATGAAAAGACTGCGATCGGAGACTATACGCAGGAAAAATTCCTGGGACAAAACAGGACTTTCGATTCTTCCAAGCATTATTTGTGGCCTATCCCGCAAAACGCCAGAGATAATAATCCGAATCTGACACAGAATCCGAACTGGTAATCCGATTGTAAAACCGAAAGGCTGGTTAGTAAGGCATAGTATAACCAGCCTTTCAATTAATATACTTAATTTTACGCATGAATAAATTCAAATTGATCGTAACCGGAACATTACTTTCCGGTATCATAGCGGCTCAGGAATGGAAGCCGCAACAATGGCCCGTACTTAAAAAATACGACCAGGGACACCTCTACCAGATCGCATTGCCGTTAGGTGGAATCGGGACCGGGACAGTATCACTCGGTGGTCGCGGAGAACTCCGGGATTGGGAAATTATGAATGTTCCGGCAAAGAAATACAGTACGGTAACAACCGGTAATAATGCTCCGTTTTTTGCAATCTATGCCAAACCGCAGAACCGGGAAGCTACTACGACTTTACTGGCAGGTCCTTTATATCCCCAGGAATATCTTCATTATGAAGGTCGTCCGGTAAATCATCATGGTCTTCCCCGCTTTGCACAGGCGTCATTCGATGCTGCCTATCCTTTCGGGCAAGTACACCTGTCTGATAAAGATCTGCCTGTAAAAGTCAAAATAAAAGGTTTTAACCCGCTGATTCCGGGCGATGCAGAAGTGAGCGGACTACCTGTAGCAGTTCTCTCTTACGAGGTTACCAACACCACCAACCAACCGATGGACGTTGCCATCTGTGGTTCCATGCGCAACTTCATAGGTAAAGACGGAAGTAAATTCCGCACAGACTGGAAAGGTGATTACATACCTGTCGGAGTGAAAGACAATAAGAACAAATACATTGAAAGCAACGGAATAAAAGGAATCTATCTTTATTCGGACGGTGTGAATAAAAACGATCCGGCCTGGGGAACTGTCGCCCTTACCACCCAGGCAACCGACGGCGTAACCTACCGGACCTCCTCCAAAGCCGATAGCTGGAACAACGGCATCTTAAACTTCTGGGACGATTTCAGCGCAGACGGCATGCTGACGGAACGGAATAAACAGGAAGATGAAGACCCGATGGCCTCTTTGTCTGTAAAAAAGACCGTAGGAGCACAAAGTACGGAAACATTTACTTTCTATATCACCTGGAATTTCCCGAACCGGAAAGCCTGGTCTTCCACTGTTGTCGGCAACTATTACAGCCAGCAATATCCCGATGCCTGGAAAGCAGCAGAGACAATTATACCACAAATACCCGGACTGGAAAAGAAAACATTATCCTTCGTAAACGCCCTGCTCAATACATCTTATCCGGATATTGTAAAAGAAGCAGCTCTGTTTAACCTCGCCACTTTGCGGTCACAGACCGTATTTCGTTTACCCAGCGGGCATATGATGGGATGGGAAGGTATAATGGACCGTTTCGGTTCATGTGCCGGTTCATGCACTCATGTATGGAATTATGAAGTGGCAACTCCTTATCTGTTCGGAGAACTGGCAAAAACCATGCGGGATGTAGAGTTCAATTATGCCACCAAAGAAAACGGTTTGATGAACTTCAGGGCCTCTTTGCCGCTCTCGGAAGCGAGTAAAGATAACAGTGCAGCAGCTGACGGGCAAATGGGCTGTATTATGAAGATATACCGTGAATGGCAGCTTTCAGGCGATACCGATTTCCTGAAAAGCAATTGGGAACAGATAAAGAAAGTTCTTTCCTATGCCTGGACGGAAAAAGGATGGGACGGCAATCAGGATGGTGTCATGGAAGGTTCCCAGCATAATACTATGGACGTGAACTATTATGGTCCAAACCCTCAAATGGGCTTCTGGTATATGGGAGCATTAAAGGCTGCTGAAAAGATGGCTATAGCCATGAAAGACAAAAACTTCGCGAAAAAGTGTCACACGTTATTTGAAAAAGGCAGTAACTGGATGGATGAGAATTTGTTCAATGGCGAATATTATGAACATAAAATCACCGATCCGGAAACGTTCGAATATCTGGACATGAATAATCCGGATGTCAAGATCCCGCCTTTCCAGCTAGGTCCCGGTTGCCTGGCAGATCAGTTGGTCGGTCAATACATGGCACATCTGTGCGGATTGGGTTATCTGGGGAACAAAGATCACATTCATACGACTATGAACAGCATTATGAAATATAACTATGTAACAGACTTCAGCCGCCACTTCAATAATATGCGTTCTTATGTAATGGGCAATGAATCCGGCCTGCTTATGGCTTCCTGGCCCAAAGGACGTTTGGAAGTTCCATTTCCTTACTTTGCAGAGGTAATGACCGGATTTGAATACTGTGCCGCCGTAGGTATGATTTACGAAGGTATGGAAAAAGAAGGCCTCACCTGTATCCGGTCTGTACGTGAACGCCACGACGGAGCCAAACGGAACCCTTTCAGCGAACCGGAATGCGGACACCATTACGCCCGTTCAATGGCAAGTTGGTCTGCCATTATCGCCTTAAGCGACTTCCAATATTCGGGTGTCGATAAAAGTATGAAAATTACAGACCGCCCCGGAAATTATTTCTGGAGTAACGGATATGCATGGGGAACTATCCAGGTTACTGAAAATGATGTTATCATCGAAGTGATCAACGGTTCACTCCGACTGAAATCTCTTATCGTCGGTAATAACAAAGAGATAAGATTGAAAGATTTTAACCTGCTGGAAGGAGATAAACAAATTATCAAACGATAGATTTATGAATAAACGGATCATAATATACTGTTTATTGGCCAACTTGTTTCTAAGCTGCAGCATTCAAAAAGAACCTGCAACAGAGCTACAGACTCAGCAAACCGTAAATTGGCAAACCGCTTTGCAGGAAAAACTGCCTCTGTTAGGCCACCGCAACTGGATAGTCATAACGGACATGGCTTACCCGTTGCAAGCCAAAGAAGGCATCACCACCTTGTATGCAAGCGAACCTTATACAGAAGTGCTAGGCACAGTAAAAAAGATGCTGGATAACTCTTCACATGTGTATGCCCATACTTATCAGGATAAAGAATTATCTTTCCTGAAAGAAGACATTTGTCCGGGAATAACAAACCTGAAAGAGGAAATGAAAAAGGTATTATCACCTTCTGAAATAATGCATATCGAACACGATAACCTGATTGGCCGCCTGGATAGCATCAGCAACCTATTCGAAGTGGTTATTATCAAAACAGGATTGACAAAGCCCTACACATCAACCTTTTTTGAGCTTGATTGCAAATACTGGGACAATCGCAGACAATCCATACTCAACGGGCAGATAGCTGACGCAAAAAACGTCCCTCAACACTGATTATAACAAGACAGGGAGATACCGTAACATAGTATCTCTCTGTTTTTTAGATCAAAACACATAACAATAATATCATATTTGAAACATTCTTCTCCTGATTAGTTCCTATTTTTGTTTTATTATGGACATAAACTAATCACCCATGAAAAAACTCCTTATCCTCGCCTTATGCGTTCTGTCACAGTTTCTGTCTGCCCAGACAAGACAGTTGGCTCCCGGTCATCCGGACCGTTCCGGTAAAACAGATTTGAAAAGCGGATTTGCAACACCTCCCAAAGGATACGGGGAAGTGCCCTTTTACTGGTGGATGGGAGATACACTGACCAAAGAACATCTTACTTATCATCTGGACCAGATGGCTGCCAAAAAAGTCACCAGCCTACAGGTCAATTATGCCCATTCGGATAAAGGAGGAGTCAGCTACGGTCTTACTTTTCCTTCCAAACCGGCCCTGTTCACGGAAGAATGGTGGGAACTGTTCGGATGGTTCATGGATGAAGCGAAAAAAAGAAATATGACCGTCAGTCTCAGCGATTACACACTGGGAGTAGGCCAAGGTTCCTATGTCGACGATGCCTTAAAAGAGAATCCGGGACTAACAGGTGCCGAACTGAAATTCGAAAGCGACACCATCCGCGACAAATATGAAAAGACCTGCCACGAACAATTACTTTCCCTCTACGCCTACCGGTTAGGTACGGATGGAAAGATCATTGAAAACTCCGGCATCGACCTGTCCAAAAAAGTTACAGGCAATAAAATAGAATGGCAGTCACCCGAAGGGGACTGGATCGTAACACAGGTATGCAGTGCTACTAAAACACCTTCACTCGACCCGATGCACCCTCTCTCAGGGAAAAGCTATGTCAAACATTTCTTCCAACGGTTTGAAGACCGTTTTCCGGAGCAATCCAAAGGAGGACTCAACTTCTTCTTTTCCGATGAGTTGAACTTCAACCTGCATGGCTATATATGGAACGCAATCTTCCGGGACGAGTTCAAAAAACGGAAAGGGTACGATATTATGCCTTATCTTACCGCCCTGTTCACAGATATCGGTAGTACCACTCCTAAAATACGGTTGGATTACAACGATATCATGGTTTCGTTAAGCGAAGAAAACTTCTTTATACCGGTATATAAATGGCATGAAGACCGTAATCTGATCTACGGCTGCGATCATGGCGGGCGGGGAAAAGATGTCAGCGAGTTCGGCGACTATTTCCGTACCCAGCGATGGAACCAGGCGCCCGGTTGCGATCAGCCGAATCTCGGAAAAGATATAATAAAGAACAAAGTAGCCTCTTCCATCGCCCATCTTTACCAACGTCCCAGAGTATGGTTGGAAGGTTTCCACAGTAGTAACTGGGACACCAATACAGCCGATCTGACCGATGCCACATTTGCCAACTTCGTGATGGGACAAAACTTGCTGAGCCTGCATGGTTTCTACTACAGCACGATGGGAGGATGGTGGGAATGGGCACCTCCCTGCAACCACACCCACATGCCTTATTGGGAAGAGATGGGACCGTTCCTGGAATGTACCGAACGTCTTAGCTATATCCTTTCGCAGGGATATCACCGGGCAGATGTCGCTATCCTGTATCCGGTAGAAGCAGTCGTAGCCGGTTATGACAACACAGCGGTTCAGAAAGCATTCAGCCTGGGAGAATATCTGTATAAGGAAGGTATCGATTTCGACTTCATGGATTATGAATCGCTTGCCAAAGCCAGTATTAAAAACGGTAAAATCAATATCTCCGGAGAAGAATTCAAGGTATTGATCATCCCATCCATGAAAGCGATCCGTCATTCTTCTCTGGAAAAGGCCCTCCGGTTCAAACAAAACGGGGGGATCGTCATCAACCTGGGAGATCTGCCCGAAGCAACAGAGAAGAAAGGACTGAACGATCCCGAAGTCCGGTCGATACTCAACAAACTGTTCGGGCCGGATAGCAGGAATGCATTTATTACTAACGAAAACAAAGAGGTGCTGGATATTATCGACGCCAATCTTACCCGCGATTTCCGTATCCTGTCACAGCATCCGCAAAAAGATACACCCTATATCATGCACCGCAAACTGGGAAACAAAGACCTCTATGCCGTGTATAATGTGCCTTCGGGCAGCGAATGCTTTTTCCGTGCTACCGGAGGACTCGAACTATGGGACCCCTGGACAGGAAAAACAAAAGAAATCACTGCCTCAAAAGTAACACCGGAGGGAACCGTTATCCGGATGCCGCTGGAAAAGCAGAATCTTCATCTATTCGTCTTCGACCCGGCTAAAAAGGTAGTAATTGCAAATCCTGACCAGAAAAAAGTTGCCAACACCATTTTGCTGGACGGAGAATGGTCATTCGACCTCAAACCCTCCCTGAACAATAAGTTCGGTGATTTCCACTGGCCTGCTACGGATGAACTTCTGGGAGCCTATATCTATAAAGCCAGATACAACCAGGCTTCTTCCGAAACAAAAGACTGGCAATCTCCTTCTTTCGACGATTCGGAATGGAGAAACCAGACTTTCACTTACGGTACCAAGTTTATGATACTGGAAGCCGTACCCGAATTATCGGAGAAAGAGCTTCTCTCCCATCTTCCTTACCAGAGTAACAGGATAATCATCGACAATAAAGGATATTCCTGGAAACCTTATGACTTCTCATGGCGTTGGGGAGTTGAAAACGACTACGGGCATCAGGGATGGCACGGACTGAAAGCCACTGTGCACGACGAGTTTATCCGCATGGGCAAACTCGAAAAAGAATTCAGGGAAACAATACGTGTAGAAGATCCCAGCGGGAATAAAAACTATTACCTCTATTCGAATGTCCTGGCACCCGAAGCCGGTAACTATCAACTGGTATTCGGAGAACTCAAGCCGACTAAGGTCTATATAAACGGAAAAGCAAGCAATCCATCCGCTTCTACCGTTCCGCTCAATAAAGGGACCAACGAAATCGTCCTCCATTATGACACATTCGGAGTGACCTATTGCGTGATACGCAAAGCCGGAGATACTCCGCGCATAGTAAAAGAAACTATCGCAGAAAAGCCGCTTGCTATGAATTTCCGGGGCGACTTGTCTCTATTGCCTTTCGACGTAAAGAGAACCGAAGAACCGACTTACGGACAATATCGTTTTACATCGGCTCCCGGCCTGCAAAAACTGGAGTTCTCGGCCTTCGGTGAAACAAAGGTATGGGCAAACGGTAGCCTGTGCGATCTGACCGTGAAAGAGAGACGTCCGGACGGCCTGACACGTTACGAGGCAACCGTAACCAACCCTTCCAGACGTATATCGACGATAGCCATATCGATAAAAGAACCGTGGGGTAATGCCGGAGGTGCCGCTATCGACGGACCGATCAGGCAGACCTGCGGAGACGGATTGATATCTGCAGGAGACTGGACACAGATAGAAGGTCTTTCTACCTATTCCGGCGGTGCCTGGTACCGGAAAAATGTCCGCCTGGAAAAGCGTTCCGGCGATAAAATATACCTGAATCTGGGACAAGTCATCTCCACAGCCGAAGTCTGGGTAAACAAACAAAAAGTCGGGTTAAAGCTAACGCCTCCCTGGCGTTTCGACATTACAGAATATGTAAAAGACGGAGACAACCGGATCGAAATACTGCTTTACAATACGGCAGCCAACTACTACCTGTCTGTCCCGACCATGTACCGGGGAAGCACGAAAGCCGGTTTACAGGGAACTGCTTCCATCGAAATAGTTCGTTAATACACACCCGCACTAAGTATAATAAAGGGGCGAGACCTTCCCAGGTTCCGCCCCTCTTCTCTTTAGTACGTAGAATAGAAATTACATAAGTATGATTACGTGGGTGTATTTGTTGTACTGGTTGTATTCTTTGTTGCGTTTGCGCTATTTGTATTGGCAGTCTGAGTAGTAGTTCCTGCTGTAGGAGCCTGTACTTTTGCTTCTTCCCAATGGAACGGTTCGAACTCTGAATTCGGATCGACCCAGGATGCTTTTTTAGAAGCATAGATAATAAACGGAGCAACTACGACAACAATAGCACCGATGATCAATACGGCAAACCAAACGGTATTACTACCGACAGAAATCTGACTCGGTGGAATAAAACTTAATATAAACGCCAGTAATGAACCACAGAAACCAAGACCGCCGATAAACCACATCAAACCGTTACCATGTTTACCGATACGGAACGGGCGATTGGCTTTTTTCATCCGGTAACGCAACGCGATTGCACCAGAGAACATCAGCAGGTACATAACCAGATAAAGGATCACGGTCAACTGCGACAAGATCTGATAGAAACTCTGCACGGAAGGCATTACAACGAACAATAAGCTCAGGAATGTAACAGCCAGTCCCTGTATCAACAGAATATTCTTCTGAACACCGATCTTGTTTGTTTTCTGGAAGAATGGAGGCAGATAACCGGCTTTACCAACAGTAAAGATACCTTTTGACGGACCGGCAACCCATGTTAATACACCTGCCAGCACACCGAATGCCAATGCGACCGCAATGATCGGAGATAACCAGGAAGCATGGATGAATTTGAAATAGTTATCGAAACCAACCAGCAAACTCTGTGTCAGGTTAATATCCTTTTCCGGGATGATGATACCCAGTGAGAAAGTACCCAGAACGAAAATGATCACAGTGATCAACGCACCGATAAATACAGCTTTCGGATAGTTCTTGGATGGATTCTCCACATCTTTCACGTGAATACCGCCCATTTCCATACCGGCATAAAACAAGAAGATACTGGAAGCAAGCACCAGGTTATCGAATTTAGAGAAATCAGGGAAGAAATCACCGTGGAAGTCCATGTTAGAATGACCGCCCATAGATAGGTAAACAACTCCTAGAATGATCAGCAAGGCAGCCGGAAGGATCGTCCCTACAATACCGCCTACTTTAGCAACTTTACCTACCCAGCTCAATCCCTTCAGTGAAATAAAGGTAGCCAGCCAGTAAATGATCAACACTACAACCAGTGTATACATTTTGTTTGAAGCCAGAGTCATGTCATGTGCATCGTTCATTCCGATAAAGGCGATGGAAACGGCACCGAAAGTCAATACGGTAGGATACCAGATCGTACTTTCAATCCATTGCACCCAGATAGCGAGGAAACCCCACTTCTTTCCGTAGGCTTCCCCTACCCATCGAAAAACCCCACCTTGTTTGTCCTGGAACATAGCAGCCAGCTCGGCAGCCACCAACGATGTCGGTATCAAAAAGACAATTGCCGCAAATAGGTAATAAAAGGCTGAACTTAATCCGTATACAGCCTCGGCTGGTAGTCCGCGGAGAGACACTACCGCCGTAACATTCATAATTGCAAGAGTAAAAACTCCAAGTTTTACTGCTTTTCCTACATTTGCCATGAATTTACTGTTTAAATGTGAATTTTGTTTTGTTTAGTTTCGCTTTAAATATGTCAGTAAAACAAATCGGTATTGTGTTAGTTTGTCAACAAGATGTCAAACTAGGTTAATTAACAGAATAGTGTTAAAAACAAAATCAGTCTTTCTACTGTTAGATAGCCTAAAATATTTCTATCTAAACGCCTAAATATTAAACGCAATGAAGTCTGCTTTCAGTGATATTATTTATGAGAAAAGAGGAATATACGGAGTATTGCATGTTGTCATTTTGTTACTTTCGCTATTCCTTATTGTTGTAATTTCAATCGATACATTCAAGAATATTCCCTTTATGACGCAGGGATCATATCTGAAAATACAATTCTGGATATGTATGTTCTTTATTGCCGATTTCGTTTTAGAGTTTTTCTTATCAAAACGTAAATTATATTATCTGCAGAGTCATTTTATCTTCCTGATCGTATCCATTCCTTATCTGAATATTATTAATTATTATGGGATCGAGTTCTCTCCGGAGATCACCTATTTCCTGCGTTTTATTCCGCTGGCACGTAGCGGCTATGCGCTGGCTATCGTGGTGGGCTGGCTGTCGTCGAACAAAGCTTCGGGCTTGTTCGTCTCTTATCTGACCATGCTGCTGGCAACGGTTTATTTCTCCAGCCTGATATTCTTCGTGATCGAGCACAAGGTAAACCCGCAGGTAACCGGCTACGACGACGCCCTCTGGTGGGCTTTTATGGACGTGACGACAGTCGGTTCGAATATATATGCCGTCACCCCGACAGGAAGGATATTATCGGTCCTGCTGGCTGCATTGGGGATGATGATGTTCCCTATCTTTACCGTTTATGTAACCAGCCTGGTACAAAATGCGAATAAGAAAAAGAATGAATTATATAATGGAAACAATACACCGCAACCGAAACAACAGACGGTATCAAAGCCTGCAGAAGGAGAAAAATAACATGGCAGGAAACTACTTTCTCCGATCGCTGACGTTCGATATAAAAAAGCAGGCATGGACTTCTTTTATCTTATGAACCCCATGCCTGTTGTTAATACTTTACTATTTTATTACAATCTTCTGACTGAATCCCTCAAAGAAAATAATATATGCCCCTTTGACCGGAATATCTATTTCAGTGTAGGTTCCATTCAACAGGCTTGTCTTAACGATACTTCCTCCGAATGAAGTTATATATAAAGGTATATTTTTCATCTCCTGATGCTTGATGCAGAGTTTATGATCTCTTATTACTATTTCTACCCGGTCGGAATGAATATCTTCATTTCCGACAGATGTATTGACAGTTACAGTTATAATCTTATTTTCATATACATTGTAAATAGTATATACAGAATTTACAGGTATCAATAACTCTCCATTGGCTATCACCTGTAACTGGTTGGCTTTATACTTACTCTCCAGTCGGAATCTGAAATCATTTCCAACCAGTACCCTTTCCGGATTATAACCCGTTTCAGCCACCATTTTTACATCTTCCCTCGGTTTTACGAATGTTATATTAAATACTTCAGATATAGTAATCTCTATAATTTTATTCGAACGAATGTTTGATATGGTATATATACCCCAAATGTCAGGAGAAAGAAGAATGCCGTCAACCCGTACCAGTATCTCCCAACCTTTATGTAAGGCATCTGTTACAATATGGAACTTAAAATCATCCCCCGGCTTCACTGTATTCTTATCATAGCCGGATTCAGGAACTAACGTTGCTCCTTCGTCTGCATTCCAAATAATATTGAACACTCCTTCAATGACTGGGGGTGTTACCTCTATTCTCACAACCAGGTTGGCATGTACATTTACAATAGTATATACCGATCCGTCGGCAGGAGTTATAAGCGTATTATTGACGAACACTTTTACAATATACTGTTCATACCCGGCTTTCGGTTTGATACTAAATTTGAAATCAGCACCTTCCAGTATAAGTGAAGCGTCATATCCGTCAACAACTTTAATATCAAAACCGGTTTGAGAAGGAAGAGTTACCGTATATCCTATTTTATTTTCCAACGTTATTGTCAATACTATATCTGCCTGAATGTTGGTAAGTGTATAGACCCCATTCGCATCGGGAGTTATCACGATAGAACCTTGCTTTACAATTACTTTTTTGTTGGAAGGAAAGACGATTGTAAACTTGAAATCACCTCCTTTTACAATAGAAGTTGCATTATATCCGCTTTCCGGTTTGACTGTTACACCGGAGGGTATATTCCAGGTTACTTTATAATTCGTACTTTGTATTTTTACTACTAAAATTTGATTGTTACTCCAGATAAACTGCCAGTTTTCCGTTATACAGACAAACTTATTTAAATACGATTCAGAAAGAACAAAACCACTTCCTCCTTTAACTACGACAGTGGATGATTCGCCGTCGGTTAATATCTGCAATAGATATTTAGGAACACTCGTCATCGTTATCGCGGCACTTCCGGAAAGATAGACTCCGGTATCTATCTTCACTGTCCCTGACAGATAAAACAGGCCAAAAGAACTCACCTGACCGTGAATTGTACCATTGGTTAAATAGAGTATGCCGCTACTCGATATGCATCCGGTAATAATCCCCTCATTTTTCAATGTACTTCCTGCTTCTATATAAATCAAATTCAAGTCTTTGGAGTTACTGCTGATAGTAGCTGTCGAACGAATTACCAGTGTTCCATTGTTGCCTACTGTAATGAATTTACCGGAACTGCTCCATCCGGCAGAGAGTGAAATATTATCCAGAATAAGTCCGCCTTTCTTGATGTTTATCTTAGCAGAGCTGTTGGAAGATACCAGATTTCCTCCATTGAAGGTTATATATTTACCATCGATGGTAAGAGGCTTTGTCAATGTCACATTCTTGATGGGTATGATCGTTGGGGCAGATTCAGAACCTGGGGATGCAGCATCAAGGGCTTTTTGAAGTTCATCTTCTGTCTCTATTGCAGAGGGTGTCTCTCCATCTGTCTTTTCATAAAGGATCTGATTGTTTTTCCACACCAATTTATATTCGGTATCAATGCATTCAAACATGGAAAGATAGTTTTCCGTCAGAATGAAACCACCCGTACCGCTGGCTATAACATTGGAAGATTGGTTTAATATCGCCATTTTCAACTTGTAAAGAGGGGCACTCATCAAAATAATTTCACATGAGACACCACCGCTTATCTGCACGTTTCCACTCAACTTGACCGGTACTTTGCTAAATATAGTAGTAGCACTTCCACTGTTAAAGGTTAATGAAGCATTCATATTGGAAATAATACCCTTTATTGTACCCTGATTTATTACTATGGATCCGGACTGGGACCCTACATTGATAGCACCTTCCAAAGCCCGTTCGCCGTCAATAATTGAATTATTGATAATCAATTGTCCCCCTCTGTCGAGATATACAGGTGAACCATTTGATGATCCTTTTCGAGTTACATTTATTTGATTCAAATTAAGTCCTCCTCCTTTCAGGGTAATCCAGGAATTACTGCTGTTTCCTATAATGCTTCCTCCTGTCAATGTAATATATTTACCATCGATAGTGACACCTTTCGTAATTTCCACATTTCCAATAGATATAGAGGTGGGAGAGCCTGTGCTTCCTACCGGAGCCGCATCTATTTTCTTCTGTAGTTCGTCTTCGCTGTTCACAGTGGAAGACTGTTCGGTACATATAATATTGCCATCTTTTAGATCAAAAGACCAATTATTTTGATAATCCTTGAATTTAGCAACATCATCAGTTGTCAAAGTGTATCCATCCGTAGCTGTCACAGCAATGGCACCTTCTTTTGCCAATATTCTCCAAATAGGAATTACATTTTCCAAAGCAGAAGAAAGCATCAGATGATACTCTCCATTCAGTCTAAAGTAAGATGTAATCTTGGCTGAACCTCCTATTGTAGCATTGCCTTCGGTACAAACAGAACGGATGGTACCACCAGTCATTGTAAACTGTCCTCCTTTAGCAACATAGACTTGCCCCATCTCATAATCATAACAGCCACCTATTTCTCCTCCTGTCATAATAAAAGAAGAACTTTCGTCTACCTTAACACCTCCGGCTGTTACTTTGCCTATAATATCATTATTCTTTATTATAGTCCCTGCTTTAACCGTTAATTCCGAACTTATCAAAGAAATGAGAGGACCTCTTGTATTCTTATTTTTTTCGTTGCCATCTACAACAACAGACTCTAACGTCAAATAACTATCCATCACATGCACAAATGTTCCGGGAGAATAAAAATTATTTCTTAAAAGTGTACCATTCTTTAGAGTAATATTCCTACCTCCGGTAATTTCCAGCATATCGGCTTGTTGATAGGTTTTTCCTTCTAAATCAATAACTTTCGTTCCTTTATCCGGAACATCATTAATCAATTGTTGTAACTCGCTCACAGTAGTTTGAGCTTTTACGGGCATTGTAAATAAAATACCACCCAAAAACACCAGCCAAATCAGAGAGGTGGTTAGTTTAGATTGGCTTGTATTAATCTTTTTCATGTGCAAATAGGTAAATATTAGAATTTAAGTACTTTATCTCATTTCCTGGATATACTCGATTGTATCCAATCGCAATTCAGAACCTCTTGCCAGAATGCGTTCGGCAATTTGGCGGTTACGTACGGTTCCTGTAATACGGGGCTTCGCTGTGTAATCGCCTTTTCGCTCCGTGACGGCGTTGTCGTAAAGATCGGCAGTCAAAATGATTTTTTCAGCCATAATAATAAATAATTAAGCCTGTTGGTTGGACAAGGCGTTACCTATGGATCTGATACCTTATTTGTGAAATAAGGTATCAGTTTATCTTACGATTATCATATACAGAGAGTAACTTCCTCCCCTCTCGAGAGGGGGTAAGGGGTGTGTAAATTGCTGTACAAAAGCACGAACTACATAGATTGACGCGGATATTTAACTATTTTATCTGTGATTTTCTATCTGGATAGTCTTTATTTAGAGTATTAACCCCCCCCCTGCCCCCTCTCGAGAAGGGAAAAGATACCCTCCGCCTTACTATACCCATAATTCATGAAAAAACGTATGAATTTCATCTTTTAATCTAAATCATCCCCTACCCACCTAATAATAAGCAGATATGTTTGTCTTTGTCTAAATAAAATTCCTATATTTGCCCTGTTCCCACATTAGTATAAACTTTGTTTTTCACAGCTTGTATAAAACGGGGCAAAATACCTTATTTCACAAATAAGGTTACGCCCTCACTCCTATCAGGACATCCAGTCCTTTCGTAATAACCTCATTTGCCAAATTGAGTCTTGATTGATCGAGAGCTGCCAGATAGTGGCGCGTCGTTCTCTCGGAAGTATGCCCGAGTGCCTGGCTGATGACGGCCACCGGAGTATCATTTCGCAGAGCCTCTGTCGCCCAGGTATGCCGGAAAACATACGAGGTAAGGTAAACCGGGATAGAGAGACGACTCCCTATCTCCGCCAGACAACCGTTATAGCGGTGTAGCGCTTGTTTATAAACCTCGTGTAATCGTTCACCGTCTGCCTCTTCCTGCAATACAGGAAAAAGATAACGGTTACCAGTCAACGCATATTTGTCGAGCAGCCGCCGCATACCGGGAGTGATACCGACACGTACCAGTACATTCGTCTTACACCGATTATATACCAACTCATCACCGACGATATTGTCGTGTGTAAGATGAGCCAGGTCGACAAACGGCATACCACAGGCAAGAAAGGAGAAAAGCGCGAAATCCCTGGCAGCCTGTAACTCCGGCTCGACTGAGAGATCCATCCGGGCGATCTCTTCCATTGCCTGGATACGAAGGGCCCGTTTGGCTGTTTCCTCCTGCCGCAGGTTGAGATGTGCAAAAGGCGAGAGACGATTGACAGGGACCAATTCTTCACGAACTGCAGTATGATAGATAGCCCGGAAACTGCTGAGATAGCTGTTTACCGAGTTCGTTTTCAGATGCCCCAGCGCCAGGAGCCAGTCACAAAAACGGTCTATCATACCAGGGGTAATGTCGTCGAACGACAGGTCGGCAGTTCCGCAGAACCGCAGCAACCAGTTGGAAGAAGCACGGTAAAGGTCGGCAGTTGAATATTTGCCAGCCTTGCGTTTACGTTTCACCAACGCATCGACATAGGGAAAAAAGGTTGTTGTCATAAGCATAATAATAAATATATACTTGCATAATAATGTCAAGAAGCAATTATTAAAATATGAATCAATTTATATTGTATACCAATTAATTTTAATACTTTTGTTTCCATATTAACAATCAAAACAGATTAATTATGGAAAGCAAAGACGAAATCATCATTTATCAATCCCAATCCGCTTTACGGTTAGAAGTCAGACTACAGAATGAAACAGTTTGGTTGACACAGGCTCAGATTGCCGAATTGTTCGGCACCAAACGACAAGCAATAACAAAGCATCTACAGAACATTTTCAACAGTGGTGAACTGGATAAAAATTCAGTTAGTTCCAAAGTGGAACTAACTGCTCAAGATGGAAAGAATTATGTAACCAAGATTTATAATCTGGATGCAATTATTTCCGTTGGTTACAGAGTCAACTCCAAGAATGCAACCGCATTTCGCCAGTGGGCTACCCAGGTACTTCGAAGTTATTTATTGAAAGGATATTCCATTAACCAGAGAATGGATCGTATGGAACATACATTGTCCGAACAAAATCAGAAAATCATTGAACATGATCAGAAGATCGACTTTTTTATTAAGACCTCGTTACCTCCGGTTGAAGGAGTCTTTTATGACGGACAATTATTCGATGCTTACACATTCGTTGCAGATCTAATTCGCACAGCTTCGAAATCCCTTATTTTAATTGATAATTACATAGATGATAAAGTACTCACCCTTTTTACCAAACGAATCCCTGGAGTGAAAGTGACGATTTATACCGCACAAATATCTAAACAATTATCTTTAGACATGCAGTGCCATAACTCACAATATGATCCGATCGATATCCGTTTATTCCAACAGTCACATGATCGTTTCCTAATTATCGATGAAAAAGAACTTTATCATATAGGTGCTTCATTAAAGGATTTAGGTAAAAAATGGTTTGCTTTCTCCCGACTACAATTAGATATAAAAGATATACTGAATCATTTATAGTATCAACAAAACAAGCCTCCCGCCCTATGAATAAGGGACAAAGAGGCTTGCCAATTAAGAGAATAAACTGTTTGTTATTCAGTTATTGTAACCCGGTCGCCATTAAAAATAGACAGACCCAGTTTATTCATTATATACTTGATAGCCAATTGTGCTTTTACAGAGTTACCTGCACTGTCAATTGGAGGGGCAAAAGCAGCTATACCGAACAGGCCGGGCATCACGCCCATTACACCACCACCTACACCTGTCTTTGCAGGGATGCCGGAAGTGTACAACCAGTCACCCGTATGTTCGTAGAAACCTACGGTAGCGATCAGGGAAGTGATCTTCGGTGACAAGGATGCCTCGAATATTTGCTTTTTGGATACCGGATTCAGACCGTCGTTGGCAATCGTGGCACCGCAGATAGATAATTGAGCGGCTGTGATTCCCAATGAACACTGACGGGTATACAGGTCGAGCGACATATCCGGATCGTCATAGATACGGTTGTAATTCTTCAGCAACCAGGCAATCGAGCGGTTGTTGAAATTGGTAGCCGATTCCGATTTATACAGTTCGTCGATCAGTTGAGGCGCGCTGCCGCAAAGATCGGTGATATTGGAGACGATCGCCTCCCATTTTTTATTGGAATCACCTACCGGCTGTACCATACTACAAGCAGTGATCGCACCGGCATTCACCAGCGGAGTAGACGGATGATCCTTTTCCAACAGAATAGCCATTATAGAGTTGAACGGCAATCCGGTTGCATCGGCCCCGATCATTTGAAGAAGCTTCTGTGCCCCGTACTGGCGCAGAGCCAACACAGCGGTATGTACCTTCGACACAGATTCGATACCGAAGCGATATTCGGAATCACCCAGCTGGATGATGCTTCCGTCCAACAGACAGATGCTGATACCGAACAGGTTCTTATCTATATTAGCCAGATAAGGGATATAATCGGCATTCTTTCCATCCGTGTTGCTTTTGTACATCTCATAGGCTTCCTGAGCCGCTTCCTTTATTTGCGAAACGGAAATCTTTTTATCCATATTCAAACAGCTTACTTAGTTGATTTGGGAATACCAGTGTGAGTGAATACAGAACCTTTTACTTTCTGGTTTCTATCCTGTGCGATACGGGTCGGCGTCGGATATTCCAGTTTTTCCAGATCAGCGATCGCATTGCTGATGTCACCCAGTAATTGGTCTGCCATGTCGCGGCTGAATCCCTGACGAACAACGATACGCATAACAACCCAGTTTTCAAGCTTTTCAGGCAATGTATATGCCGGAACCATCCATCCGCTCTGTTTCAGTTTATCCTGCAAATCGTATAATGTCCATTTGGCCGATTTAGCATATTCCGGTTTCAGATACCAGATAAACAATGGGTTCACCACTTCTTTGCTGTAGTTCTGGAACGGAGCCATCTTGCCGATCTCGGTATGCAGGTAATCGGCTACAGCCATGCTGTTCTGCTGCACTTCCTTATAACCCTGGAATCCAAGACGGATAAACTGATAGTATTGTCCCAGGATCTGAGCTGCAGGACGAGAGAAGTTCAAACCGACCTGAGTGATGTTTGCACCTAAATAATTCACACTGAAAGACATGGAACCCGGCAGGTATTTCTTGTCTTTCCATACTACCCAGCCTAAGCCCGGATATACCAATCCGAACTTATGTCCGGAAGTACTGATGGAAAGTACCCATTTCAAGCGGAAGTCCCATTTAACCTCCGGTTTCAGGAACGGCAGGATGAAACCACCGGAAGCTGCATCCACATGGATAGGAATATCGTAGCCTGTCTTTGCATTATAGGCATCGAGGGCGGCATCCAAAGCTTCCACATCATCGTTCAGACCTGTCCATGTAACACCCTGGATAGGAACGATACAGATTGTATTTTCGTCACACATCTTCAGGGCATCCTGCGGGTCGAGAGTAATATGTTCCTGTGTCAAAGGCACCTGGCGCATTTCGATCTGCCACAACTGAGCAAACTTTTCCCATACAACCTGGAAACCGGCAGAGATAACGAAGTTAGGTTTGTCGACCGGTTTACCCTGGGCCAATCTTCTTTCACGCCAACGCAACCAAGCGGCAACACCACCCAACATACATGCTTCGGAAGAACCGATCGCCAATGCACCGGCTTTCCATTGTGCCTGTTCGGGGCTGTTCCACAGATTGGCCATGATATTGATACATTTCGCATTCATCACAGCGATACGCGGATACTCAGTTTCGTCGATATAGTTGATGTTGATTGCTTCGTTCATCAACTTCGTTGCATAATCATCCATCCAGGTAGTAACGAATGTAGCCAGGTTCAGACGGGGTTGTGTCTGGGCGAAAGTTTCGTCTTTTACCATCTGATAGGCAATTTCCGGAGTGGTAGGACCATCGGGGATTACATCTACCGGAGCCGGATGCAACATCGCATTAGAGCCAAAAATCGCGGTTTTGGCATCACCTTCTCTAAAACTTGAATCTTTCATGTCTTTTTGTTTTTAATTATTTAAGAATTGGCGCAACCGACATTCGTGCGTCGATTTGTAGTGCAAAAACAGCCTCCAACGGCAATTGTTCTCCGTTTTTGGTTAAACATGCAATATTTAATTACTTTTGGCTTGATCCAAAAGTAAACAAAAGATCAAGGCTGCACCTGCCTCGCTACTCCGCACCCTACGTTCGCTGTCGCCTGCGAAACTCGCTTCGCTCAAACAACGCAGCCTCCGGGCGCTCACTCCGGCTGCTGCGCTTAACGCTCGCCCGCTGAGGCCTTTCCAAGGAAGCTTTGCTTCCTCTAAGGATTGCCGATAGCGATAACTTTTTTAGTGATGGAAGTAACCTTTCAAATGAACATTCATCTTTTATAATTGTTTTCTGTCTTATAAAACAGCTATTTAAGTATGAGAATACAGACAGGACAGGGGACGATTCCCCTCATCACATTAATAGGTATATGGTCGATCTCGGCACTGAACGCGCTGCCGGGACTGGCCGTTTCTCCTATCTTGGGGAAGCTTTCGGCGATATTTCCGCATTCGACGGAACTGGATATACAGATGTTGTCGTCGCTGCCTTCCCTGCTGATCATACCGTTCATAATCCTGTCCGGGAAGCTGACTGAAAAGATCAATAATATCTGGTTATTACAGATCGGGTTAAGCATCTTTGCCGTAAGCGGCATCCTGTACCTGCTCTCGACCAAAATGTGGCAACTGATCGCTGTCAGCGCATTGCTTGGAATCGGTTCAGGGCTGATCGTTCCCCTTTCCACCGGGCTTATTTCGCGATTCTTTATCGGTACATACCGGACAAAGCAATTCGGTCTGAGTTCTGCGATCACCAACGTGACACTGGTGCTGGCAACCGTGCTGACCGGTTATCTGGCAGAGATCAACTGGCATTTACCGTTTCTGGTTTATCTCTTTCCGCTTATTTCGATCGTCTTGTCGTTCTACCTGAAAAAGAACATCAGTCCCCTACCCGCTTCCGCGACTGTTTCAACCAAAGAAAAAGGGAAAGAAAGCGACCCGGCATTCGGGAAATTCGGCATACAGGTCAGGCACCTTGTACAGATTATGGGATTTTACGGGCTGGCGACTTACCTCGTTATCATTGTCAGTTTCAACCTGCCCTTCCTGATGAAAGAATACCATTTTACCAGCGGTAATTCGGGTATCATGATCTCGCTGTTTTTCCTGGCGATCATGGCTCCGGGGTTCGTATTGAACCAGATCGTAGATTTACTGGGTAAGAAAACAAAATTCTATTGCCTGCTCTCGATCGCGCTGGGGATGCTGCTGATCCTGATTTCAAGGACGGAATGGCTGATCGGTTTAGGCTGTGTTTTTACCGGGCTTGCCTATGGCATTATCCAGCCGATCGCTTACGACAAGACAACCCGCACAGCTATCCCTGAAAAAGTAACGCTGGCACTGGCTTTCGTGATGGCGATGAATTATCTGGCGATCCTGTTATGCCCCTTCATTATAAATATATTTAAAGATATGCTCCATATAGAAACACAACAGTTTGCCTTCATATTCAATATGACCATTGCCCTGGCAGCAGCTGTTTGGGCTTATATCAAACAGGATTCGTTCCTATTCAACGATAGTTTCAAAAGTAATTAAAGGTACATATAATGGAAATGCAGCTATTACAAGTTCATTTGCCGTCTGCTTCAGCTGACGGATTACAAATAGTTTATCTTTTTCGGCTTTAGCCACATTTCTCTTCACATAGAGAGATTGTCCAAAATGGGACTAAAGTCCAAATAAATAGTCATTTACTAATCCGTCAGCTGAAGCAGACGGCAAATGAACTTGTAACAATCAAGTCATCCTCTTTATTGGATAGTTCAATTTTTTCTAAATATAAAAAGCTTATGAAGAATAAAAAGACAGAAGCCAACCTAAGTATGATCGTATCGAAAACCTTCAGCGGTCTGAATGCGAATGCACTCAGATATCTGCTTCCTTTATGGATCGCACCGCTGACAGGCGTCATGTTCCGATGTGTATTCGGAGCCCTTATGTTCTGGATTATCAGTATATTCTGGAAACAGGACAAGACAACGCTGCGTGAAAAGGTCACCTTGTTCCTTCTGGGAGCGATCGGACTGTTCGGCTTCATGTTCTTCTACCTGATAGGAGTCAGCAAAACAACGCCGGTATCCAGTTCACTGTTCAGCAGTCTGCAACCGATCTGGGTATTCATCCTGTCCGTTATCTTCCTGAAAGAACGGATCACAGCAATGAAAATCATCGGTATTACCATCGGATTGGGTGGTGCCCTGCTCTGTATCCTGACACAGAAAAGCGACGACCTGGCCTCGGATGCTTTTACCGGCAACATGCTCTGCATGCTCAGTTCCATCGCATACGCCGCCTATTTAATCATAAGCAATGTCGTGCTGGGTAGGGTCAGTTCGCTCAATATGCTACGTTACAGTTTCCTCGGAGCTGCTTTCTCTTCACTGGTCGTCATGGCTGTTACCGGCTTCGACACCCATCTATTCAGCCATTTTGAATGGACTCCTTTCCTCGTCCTGATGTTCGTCCTCATCTTCCCCACGACGATCAGCTACCTGCTGATCCCTATCGGACTGAAATATCTGAGTACGACACTGGTTGCCTTGTATGGCTACCTGATACTGATCGTTGCCACCATCGTCTCCCTTTCCATCGGCCAGGACCGTTTCAGCTGGTTCCAGATGATCGCCATCCTCCTGATTTGTTCGAGCGTCTATTTTGTTGAAATAGCGGAAAGTAAAGACAAAGCCACCGCTTCAAAATAATTGGCATATTGGCACATTACCCCATTGGCATATTATTTTTTTCTCTTTCTTTGTAACAACTTATCCGTTGCTCCCGTCTCCCTTATGAAGCTCTTCCAAAGCGCGCAAAAGGAAGGCGGAAATAAACCGGATTAGTAATCATTTAATACAATAGAAAGATGAAACGATACTTTGTTATCCTGGCACTGATCTTGATCTGCCAGGCAGGAAATAGCCAGACTATGAACGACCTGTTCAAAGAATTCTCTAAAATAGAACAGATCAACCATGTCAAGATAGGTAATATCACCATGAAACTTGCCAGTATGTTCACCGAAACCATGGGAGTGAACGGCATTGAAGTGATCGAATTCAGCGACTGTAGAAACGAGATAAAAGAACGTTTTGTCAAAGCGATCAAAGAACTGAAAGACCCGGACTTCGAAACAATGGTCACCTCCAATGAGAAAGGCAGCCGCACAAAAGTAATGGTCCGCATTGAAAAAGATATGATCCGCGAACTGGTAGTTCTCACGACCGGTAGCAGCAATGCCCTGGTCCGCATCAAAGGAAAAATCAAACCGTCCGACATAGATAAAGTGATAAAAGATCATGGGAATGGATGCTGAGAGCTTTAAACGAAAGTTTCTCTCCTTCCACCCCAAGCTCTTCCGGATCGCTTACGCACTTGTCGGAAACAAAGCGGACGCCGAAGATATCCTGCAGGATGCTTACTTCAAGTTATGGAATAAAAGGGATGATTTGCCCGATATAGCAAACCCCGAAGCCTTCTGCGTCACGCTGGTCAAAAACCTCTGCCTCGACTTCCTCCGGTCGCCCCGTGCCACCCGGCGGGAAGAAGAAATAGGAGAAGTCATTACGCTGGCAACCGATGCTTCTCCGGAAAAAGAACTGGAAACAAAGGATAAGGAACAGAAAATCCGGCAACTGATCGACCGGCTGCCTGAAAACCAGCGACAAGTCATCCGCCTTCGGGGAATAGACGATTGTTCGATGGACGAGATAGAACAGATCACCGGCCTGAATGCCGTAAACATACGCGTGTTACTCTCCCGGGCACGTAAAGTAATCCGGGAACAATTTGATAAAATATATGAATATGAACGATAAACAGATAGATGAATTAATCAACAAAGTCCTACAGGAGGACCATACGTTGCCGGAAGGACTTTCCGAACGGTTGGAGCAGCAGATCGACAGTTGGGCTGCCGCTGAAAAGCAAGAGACGGTCCGTTCATCTTTTCACCGCCGTTCATTATACCGGCTTAGCGGAGCCGTCGCTGCTATCCTGTTGCTTTGTGTCGGCATCTTCGGACTGACAGACCTGAATACAGGCAAACAACAGTTGGCCGATACCTATACCAATCCGCAGGAAGCCGCCATAGCCGCCCAGAAAGCACTCGCTTTTATGTCTTCCAACCTGAACAAGGGAATCGACCAGATAAACGATGCCCAACAGGAAATAAATAAAGTAAACCGTATTCTGAATAAACATTTAAATGACTGACAAGATGAAAACTAAAAATATATTGCTCCTTCTCTTTCTATGCTGTACAAGCATCTGTTTTGCACAAAACAAACTGTTCGACAAATATTCCGAAATGGATAATGTCACTTCTGTTTCTATCTCGAAAGCCATGTTCCGGATGATGCCCAACTTTGAAACGAACGGCCTCAACCTGATGAACCTGAAAGGGAAGATAGAAGGTCTGCAAATCCTTACGACCGAGAACAATAGTATAAAAGAGACTATGCGCAACGACTTCAAAAGCCTGATCGGTAAGAACCATGAAGAACTGATGAAGGTAAAAGACGGTAAGACACGTGCTACTTTCTATGTAAAACAGAAGGGAGACCTGATCAGCGAACTGATCATGCTCGCCGATACAGACAAAAGTTTTAATGTGATCCGGTTAGCAGGCAACTTTACTTTGCAGGATATTCAGGAGATCACGAAGGAAATGAATAAGTAAAAAAGCAGGAGGTGTCATTTTCCTAAGTCATAAAATCATTTTTAATACTTTCTTTTACTTATAAATGAGCATCTTTGTACAGCTTGGATCGTAACACTTTAATTCTGTACAAAATGAAAAAGACAAGGTCATTCCGTCTCTCCATATTGTTTTCCTTCCTCTCATTGGCAATGTTTGCCAAAGGTTCTTTCTCTGTCCATCACTTAACATGCGAGCAGGAAACGAATCCCTTGGGAATAGAAAAACTTCAACCCCGTTTCAGTTGGCAGATCAATGCGGAGGAAAGAAACTTTGAGCAATCCGCTTGGCAAATCTTAGTAGCCGACACTCCGGAAGCTCTCAACTCCGACAACGGCACAGTCTGGAACAGCCAAAAGGTAAATAGTCCGGCCTCTATCCTGGTTCCTTTTGAAGGGAACAGGATAAAAGCCGGACATACTTATTTCTGGAAAGTAAGGATATGGGATAAACAAGGGAATGTATCTCCCTGGAGTTCCGTCAATCGGTTCCATATCGGATTACTTTCGGAAAAAGATTGGAGTAATGCCAAATGGATCGCTTTAGAAAAAGATAAAAAGGATGAGATTATCACTACCGGCATCCATGCTCCGCTGGCAAACAACGTTCTCGGTGATAAGAAAACAGGAATGTACCGCCTGCCCCAATTCAGAAAAGAATTCATGGTCGGCAAACAGTTAAAACGTGCTGTCGCCTATGTTTCCGGACTCGGTCATTTCGATCTGTTCCTGAACGGAAATAAGGTAGGAGACCATTTCCTCGATCCGGGTTGGACCAAGTATGATAAATGTGCTCTTTATGCATCTTTCGATATTACCGGACAGTTGCAACATGGCAGCAACGCGGTAGGGATCATGCTGGGTAACGGCTTTTTCAATATTCCGAGAGAACGGTATTACAAAATGCTCACTTCCTACGGAGCACCTAAATTTATTATGAAGATACAACTGGAATATACCGACGGCAGTGTACAAAATATCGTCTCCGGCACAGATTGGAAAGTAACCGAAAGTCCTATTACCTTCAGCAGTATTTACAGCGGAGAAGATTACGATGCCACCAAAGAACAGGAAGGATGGTCATCACCCGGCTTCAACGATAAAAACTGGAACAAAGCCATCGATTCCAACTGGAAAACAACATTATTATCCCAGCGTATCCCTCCGTTAAAAGTTCGCGATCATATCCCGACAGTCCGTATCCTCCGGACAGAAAAAGGAGGCTGGGTGTATGACCTGGGACAAAACTTTTCCGGCATTCTCAGGCTGACAGTCCGGGCAAACGGTAAACAGCCGGTCAGACTCTATCCGGCAGAATTACTGAATCCTGATAACAGTATCAATCAAAGTGCCTCCGGCGATCCTTTTTATTTCACTTATACCCCCAAAGGCAACCAAACGGAATCATGGCAACCACAATTCACTTATTACGGTTTCCGCTATGTACAAATCGAAGGGGCTGTTCCAAGCGGAGAACCGAATCCGGAAAAACTACCTGAAATAGTGAATATCACCGGGCTCCATACCTGCAACTCTGCTGAGGAAACGGGGTCATTCAGTTGTTCCAATGAAATGTTCAACAAAATATATAATCTGATCGACTGGTCTGTCCGCAGCAACATGGCAAGTGTCCTGACGGATTGTCCTCACCGGGAAAAACTAGGCTGGCTGGAAGTGGCCCACCTGATGCAGTACTCTATCCAATACCGGTACAATATGGCCCGTTTCTATAAGAAAGTGATGAACGATATGCGTTCGACACAAGCAGAGAACGGGCAGATCGCCACCACAGCCCCCGAACTGGTGGAGTTTGAAGGAGGTTTCAAAGACACACCCGAATGGGGAAGTGCTTTTATTATCTCTCCCTGGTATGTCTACCAATGGTACGGGGATAAACAACTCATCGAAAAGAATTACCCTGACATGCAGCGTTATCTGGATTACCTGCTATCGAAAGCCGATAACTATATCATTTCCTACGGTCTGGGAGACTGGTACGACATCGGTCCGAATCATCCCGGCGAATCACAACTGACTTCCAACGGAGTAACAGCCACTGCTATTTTCTACTATAATACGACGATCATGCAAAAGATAGCATCGTTACTGAATAAACCGGCTGATGCCGACAAATATGCCGGACAGGCAGCCCGGATCAAAAAAGCATTCAACGATACCTTCTGGAACAGATCGAATCATAAATACGATCGCAACAGCCAGGCTGCCAATGCTATCGTTTTATATACCGGATTGGTCGAACCGGAGAACAAAGAGCTGGTATTCAAGAATCTGATCGCTGATATCCGTGACAGGAACAATGCCCTGACAGCAGGTGATGTCGGATACCGGTATGTGCTTCGCGCGCTGGAAGAGAATGATGCTTCCGATGTGATTTATGATATGAATTGTAAATACGACGTTCCCGGCTATGGCTGGCAACTCGCACATGGCGCTACATCCCTGACAGAATCATGGCAGGCATACGGATTTGTTTCCAATAATCATTGTATGCTGGGACACCTGATGGAATGGCTTTTCAGTGGACTCGGCGGCATACAGCAGGAAAAAGAGTCGGTAGCTTTCAGGAATATCGTTATCAAACCGGAGCCGGTAGGTGATATCCGCTATGCCAATACATCCTACGAATCTCCCTACGGACTGATCCGGTCGGACTGGAAAGACGATGAGGATACATTCGAACTGCGAGTCGAGATACCGGCAAACAGCCAGGCTTCGGTCTGTCTCCCCGCCAGTACTATCGAGCAAATATCGGAAAGCGGAATACCCTTGAAAACACGACAGGAAATGAAGTTCAGCCCTCTTACAAACGGACGGATCAAAATAGAAATAGGATCAGGAATCTATAACTTTATGGTACAAAAGTAAAAATGAAGCAATTATAAACCATAGTAAACGCTCTAAAATGTTATATTTGCGAGATATTAGGTATTTAACCCTGATTATCTATCAAATAACAAACGAGTAGAGAAACGTATGAAAAGTGGAACAGAGAGGTTGAATGTACTGATTATCCTGATTGCAATGTGCTTTCTATCCGGCATTGCATTCGCTGATGAAGGGATACATAAAAACGTACCGGAGGATATGACAGATTCCATATCCTACTCGCGTCATTTGATTCATCGAATAGGTATCGATGCCAGACCTACCTATATTTTCCCTACCAACTCTTTCCTGAGAGGAGATAATATGGATATGGAACCGATTCGGAAATCTGTCTCCGCCCATTTGAAATACTCTTTCCAATACTATCCGAACAGCTATACGGACCGGATTTACAGAGGCTCTTACCAGGGTCTCGGATTGTCGATGTATTCGTTTGAAGATAAAGAAGAGATAGGAAATCCTTTTGCCATTTACCTGTTCCAGGGAGCCCGGATCGCCCGGATCAATCCGCGTTTATCGTTCAACTATGAATGGAACTTCGGGGTATCTTTCGGCTGGAAGCCTTATGATGAATACGATAACCGATACAACAAAGTGATCGGATCGAAAATCAATGCATATATCAATACGAACTTCTATCTGAATTATATCCTCTCAAAAGAACTGGACCTGACGGCGGGAGTCGATCTAACACACTTCTCGAATGGAAATACCCGGTTTCCGAATGCCGGACTGAATACGATCGGACTGAAAGTAGGATTGGTATATAACTTCAACAGAAATGGAGATTTATTTTCCAAGCCGTTCTTCCAGCCTCCTGTCCCCCGCTTTCCCCGTCATATCAGTTATGATGTCGTTCTGTTCGGTTCCTGGAGGCGAAAAGGTGTTTATGTAGGAGAAGGACAGATTGCCGCACCGGGAGCTTTTGCGGTAGCAGGGTTCAATATCAATCCGATGTATAATTTCGGATATAACTTCCGTGCCGGTGTATCCGTGGACGGCGTTTATGACGAGAGTGCCAATATCTATGCCGACCCGTCATCGTCTTCGACCGAACAGTTTTACCGGCCACCACTCAGTTACCAACTGGCACTGGGACTTTCCGCCCGTGCCGAATACGTAATGCCTTATTTTACAGTAGGAATAGGTTTAGGAGGAAATGTTATACACCGGGGAGGTGACCTGAAAGGTTTATATCAGGTCCTGGCTCTTAAAATAGAAGTTACCCGCAGCTCATTTATCCATATCGGGTATAATCTGCAAAATTTCCATACTCCCAATTACTTAATGCTAGGTATCGGATACCGGTTCCATAACAAGTATCCGACATTCCACAGATAAGTAATCTTTATATTTACCTCTCGAAAGTACTCTTTACTTTCGTAAATAGTTCATTGAAGTAACTGAACACCCTGTCCCGGTACTCTTCACACTTCTGCCTTACCTATGTTGACATACGGGTTCTGGTATCCTCGATACCCGTATGTTAAATGGAATCTATTATTATACTGTGAAGTAAAACTAAATAAATTGACTAACTTTGTGGCTTTAAACTGAAAACGATATAAAACGATTAAATATTATGGAGTACAATTTCAGAGAAATTGAGAAAAAATGGCACGAATACTGGATTGCCAATGGGGTTTATAAAGTGAAGGAGAATAAAGATAAACCCAAATACTACGTGTTGGATATGTTCCCTTACCCATCAGGAGCTGGACTACATGTTGGTCATCCGCTCGGTTACATTGCTTCTGATATTTATTCCCGTTTCAAACGTCTGCAGGGATTCAATGTTTTACACCCGATGGGATACGATGCGTATGGTCTGCCTGCAGAACAGTATGCTATCCAAACCGGACAACATCCTGAGGTAACTACGAAACAAAATATCGCCCGTTACCGCGAGCAGATGGATAAGATAGGTTTCAGCTATGACTGGAGCCGCGAAATCCGTACCTGCGACCCGGAATATTATCACTGGACACAATGGGCATTCATCAAAATGTTCAACAGTTATTATTGCAACGACGAAAAGAAAGCATTACCCATCGAAAACCTGATCGAAGCATTTGAAACAACAGGTACGGAAGGTCTGAATGTTGCCTGCGGAGAAGAAATGCAATTCACCGCTGAAGAATGGAAAGCTAAGAGCAATAAAGAAAAACAAGCTATACTGCTGAATTACCGGATCGCTTACCTGGGTGACACAATGGTCAACTGGTGTTCCGAACTGGGAACCGTACTGGCTAACGATGAAGTAGTGAACGGTGTTTCCGAACGTGGCGGTTTCCCTGTAGAACAGAAAATGATGCGTCAGTGGTGCCTGCGTGTATCTGCCTACGCTCAGCGTTTACTGGACGGACTGGATACCATCGATTGGACGGACTCACTGAAAGATACACAACGCAACTGGATCGGCCGCAGCGAAGGAGCTGAAATCCTGTTCAAAGTGAAAGATAGCGATATAGAATTTACCATCTTTACTACTCGTGCGGATACCATGTTCGGCGTAACTTTCATGGTGTTGGCTCCTGAAAGCGAATTGGTTGGACAATTAACAACACCCGAACAAAAGCAAGTTGTCGATGCTTACCTGGATCGTACCAAGAAACGTACGGAACGTGAACGTATTGCCGACCGTTCTGTAACTGGTGTATTCAGTGGTTCATACGCTATCAACCCGTTTACAGGTGATGCAGTGCCTGTCTGGATCAGCGATTATGTATTGGCTGGCTATGGAACAGGGGCCATCATGGCAGTTCCGGCACACGATAGCCGTGACTATGCGTTTGCAAAACATTTCAATCTGCCTATCATCCCGTTAATCGAAGGTTGCGATGTCAGCGAAGAAAGTTTCGATGCTAAAGAAGGTATTGTCTGCAATTCACCGAGACCCGATGTTACTCCTTACTGCGATTTATCATTAAACGGTCTGACAGTAAAAGAAGCAATCGCCGCTACCAAAAAATATGTATCGGATCATCAGTTAGGACGTGTAAAGATAAACTATCGTTTACGTGATGCCATTTTCAGCCGCCAGCGTTATTGGGGCGAACCGTTCCCGGTATATTATGATGCGGACGGAATGCCTCAGATGTTACCTTTCGAAGCATTGCCGTTACAACTGCCGGAAGTGGATAAATTCCTGCCGACTGCTACAGGTGAACCTCCGTTGGGACATGCAACCAAATGGGCCTGGGATTCCGTAAAGAAAGAAGTAGTCGAAACTACCCAAATAGATAACAAGACCGTTTTCCCGCTGGAACTTTGTACTATGCCGGGATTCGCAGGTTCCTCTGCTTATTATCTGCGCTATATGGATCCGCATAATGACAAAGGATTGGTAGACAAACAGGTAAATGAATATTGGCGTAATGTAGACCTGTATATCGGTGGTACTGAACATGCTACCGGTCACTTGATCTATAGCCGTTTCTGGAATAAATTCCTGTATGATATGGGAGTTATCTGTGAAGAAGAACCGTTCCGGAAACTGATTAACCAGGGTATGATCCAGGGACGTTCCAATTTTGTATACCGCATAAAGGATACCAATACATTCGTTTCACTGAACCTGAAAGACCAGTATGAGGTTACTCCTATCCATGTGGATGTAAACATCGTAAACAACGATATCCTGGATGTCGAAGCTTTCAAGAACTGGCGTCCGGAATATAACAACGCAGAGTTCATTCTGGAAGACGGTAAATATATCTGCGGGTGGGCTGTTGAAAAGATGTCAAAATCCATGTTCAACGTAGTAAACCCGGATATGATCGTTGAAAAGTATGGTGCCGACACATTACGTCTGTATGAAATGTTCTTAGGTCCGCTGGAACAATCCAAACCCTGGGATACAAACGGTATCGACGGTGTCCACCGTTTCCTGAAAAAGCTTTGGGCTTTGTTCTACGGAAATACCGACAGCCTGCAGATAACAGATGCAGAACCGACAGCCGAAGAATTAAAATCATTACATAAACTGATCAAGAAAGTTACATTCGATATCGAGCATTTCTCTTATAATACTTCTATCAGTGCTTTCATGATCTGTATTAATGAATTAAGCAGTCTGAAATGCAATAAACGTGCCATCCTGGAACAATTAATCATTCTGTTGGCTCCGTTTGCACCTCATACTGCAGAAGAGCTATGGCATGAATGCGGTCATACGACTACAGTCTGCGATGCTCAATGGCCTCAGCACAACGAAGAGTATCTGAAAGAAAATTCAGTTACTTACGCTATCTCATTCAACGGAAAAGCCCGTTTCAGTATGGAACTTCCGGCTGACATGCCCCGTGAAGAGGTTGAAAAGGCAGCCCTCAACCACGAAAGTTCCGCTAAGTGGACGGAAGGCAAGACCCCTAAAAAGATCATCGTCGTTCCGGGTAAGATCGTTAATATCGTTATTTGATGAGAACGGCTCAGTTTTATAAAGTTTATTACTCAGTACAGGATTATCTGATGATCTTGTTCGGAACCTTATTATATGGTTTCGGATTCAATGCATTCATCCTGTCTAATGAAATTGTCACCGGTGGCGTAAGTGGTATCTGTGCATTGATATTCTTTGCCACCGGCGGTGCAATACCGGTATCGGTTTCATACTTTGTTATCAATGTAGTCTTACTATTAGCAGCTCTGAAGATCCTGGGATTCAAATTCCTTATCAAAACGATCTTCGGAGTATTCTCGCTTTCCGCTTCGCTGTCATTCTTTGAATGGTTATTGAAAGGCAATCCTATATTGCACGATCAACCATTTATGGCGATCATGATCGGAGCACTCCTCTGCGGAGCCGGGTTAGGATTGGTATTTTCAGCAAACGGAAGTACCGGAGGAACGGATATTATCGGAGCGATTATCAATAAATATAAGAACATATCTATTGGACGTGCACTGTTATTCTGCGACTTTTTCATAATCAGCTCCTCCTTTTTCCTCTTCCACAATGTGGATAAGATCGTTTTCGGTTTTGTTGAAATGATAATCAGCAACTATGTTCTTGACATGGTTTTGAATGGAAACCGTCAATCGGTACAGTTCCTCATATTCTCCCAGAAGTATGATGAAATAGCCGAGAGGATCATTCACGATCTGGACAGAGGATGTACCATACTGGACGGTGTAGGAGGTTATTCCAGAAAACCGGTAAAAGTAGTCGTACTACTGGCAAAAAAGTCAGAATCGGTATCTATCTTCCGTCTGGTAAAACAGATTGACCACCAGGCTTTCATTTCTCAAAGTATTGTCCGGGGAGTTTACGGAGAAGGTTTCGATCAGATAAAAACTTAAAATATTATTCAAACAATTAAAAGCACTTCCATACGTTATATATATCGTACAGAAGTGCTTTTTTATTTAGATATTCACACATATGAAACTCGTATTCGCAACAAATAACCAACATAAGTTGGATGAAGTACAAAAAATAACAGCCGGTCATACAGAAATAGTAAGCTTGGCCGCCATCGATTGCCATGATGATATACCGGAAACAGCTGCTACCCTGGAAGGAAATGCTCTTCAGAAAGCTCGTTATATCAAAGAAAAATTCGGTTATGACTGTTTTGCTGACGATACCGGCCTTGAAGTGGAAGCTTTAAACAATGCACCCGGCGTATATTCTGCACGATATGCCGGTCCGGGACATGATTCAGAAGCTAACATGAAAAAGCTCCTTCAGGAAATGAGCGGTAAAGAAAACCGGAAAGCCCGTTTCCGGACTGTTATAGCACTTATCCTGAATAATAAGGAATATCTGTTTGAAGGGGTCGTTAACGGTCAGATAACGAAAGAAAAGCGCGGAATAAGCGGATTCGGATATGATCCTGTCTTTATGCCGGATAATTATACGGAAACATTTGCCGAAATGGGTAATGACATAAAGAATACAATCAGCCACCGGGCGGAAGCTGTAAAAAAATTGAATGCTTTCTTATCCACATTATCAGAATAAATTATGAAAAGAATAATATATACTCTTCTATTATTATACATAGTGATATTTAATATTTCAGCTCAGAAAAGTGTAGGAGAATGGAGCACTTATCTGGCATATTATACGACAACTAAGATTGCCGAAGCAAATAACCATGTATATGCGGTAGCAGATGGATCTCTTTACAGTTATAACAAAGAAGATAATAGTATAACTCATTATTCTAAACAAACAGGATTAAGTGATAGCGATATAAACTTTATCATTTTCAATCCTGAAGTAAATACACTATTAATTACATATAGTAATGGAAATATCGATCTGTTAAGCGATTCCGGTATTTACAATTTATCTTATTTGCTCGATAATTCAAATATAACAGATAAAACTATAAATAACATCTATCTTAATAAAGAACTAGCTTATTTATCTACCAATTTCGGAATCATAGTCTTAAATATGGCCAAAAAAGAAATCAAAGATACATATAAGCTAAATAAAAAAGTATATTCTGTCGTTATCGATACCGATCATATTTATGCTGCCACTGCTGCCGGATTAATTTTTGCTTCTTTGGACAGTAATTTACTGGATTATAATGAATGGAAAAACTATACATTATCTTCTTCTGAATTTGGTACGGAAAGTATTCGTCAGATAGGTTTATTTAAGAATAATCTCTGTTTCCTTGCCGATCCCAGTGATAAAAGCAAGACAGGAATTTATTATCAGGAATCAAACGGAACTGTAAAAAACCTATTAAAAAACAGGGATTTAAAACAGATGGTTATTCAGAATAACAAACTGATAACTTACACCTATTCCGAATTATATATTTATTCATCCTTTACCGATAGAGATGTCGTGAATGCAGTAGTTATTAACGATATTGCATCTCTTAAAGATCCTAACACTTTCTGGATCGCTTCGGGTACCAACGGGATAAAGGGAATAAGAAAAAATAATAATCAATACGAAATTATACTGGAAAATACCAACGATGACACCAAATATCCTAAAAGAAACTATAATTATTTCATGACAATGCACGAAAACAAATTATTAGTAGCCGGAGGAGGACGCGAAACTGATCGCTGGGGAAGAGCCGGTACTTTAATGGAATATGAGGATGGGAAATGGTATAATTTTAATGAAAACGAGGTAAACAATAAATTCAGAAGAGTAAGAGATTATACGGGAATAGCTGTCGATCCGAAAGATCCTGAACACTATTTTATTTCTTCTTACGGAGAAGGTATAGTCGAAATTAAAAATAATGAAGTCGTACAATTATATGACCATACGAACAGCGCATTAACTCCGATTACTTACATACCAGGACTCAACCCTTTGGATTATGTCCGTATAGGAGGTGTTACTTTCGATAAAGAAGGCAATTTATGGGCCACTAACTGTGAAGTAACGGATGCACTTAAAGTACTGAAAACCGATGGAACCTGGGCCAGCTTCGGATTTAATAAATTCACCAATGCCCATAAAGTAGATAAAATAACCATCACTTCCAACAACCGTAAATGGATCAACGCCGACGAAGGTATCCTCATTTTTGATGATAAAGGGACCATAGATGATACAAGTGATGATGAATTCCATTTATATGAAACATTTAGCGATACCAACGGAACCATCGATGCCAGCGGATATTATTGTGTAACAGAAGATAAAAACGGTCATGTCTGGATCGGGACATCCAGAGGTCCGATCGTTTGTACCAATCCGGGAAACAATATAAACAATATATCCGCATCCCGTATTGTTAGAACAAACGATAACGGAGAGCCTTATTATCTATTGGATGGTGAAAAGATCAATGCCATCGCTGTCGACGGAGGCAACCGGAAATGGATTGCAACAAACAGTTCCGGGGTTTTCCTGGTCAGTGAAGACGGTATGGAAACAATATCCAACTTTACTACTGCCAATTCCCCTCTTCCATCCAACCAGATAAATTCATTGACTATTAACCAGTTTACCGGAGAAGTCTTTATCGGTACTGAAAAAGGACTGGTATCCTATATAACCGATGCGACAGAAGGCAATGAAGATTATTCGGACATATATGCTTATCCCAATCCTGTCCGCCCCGAACATAACGACCGTGTAACCATTGTCGGGCTTATGAACGATTCAAACGTAAAAATAACAGATATAAGGGGTAATATCATTTACCAGGGCAAATCTGCCGGTGGAACATTCACCTGGGATTGCCGTAAAAGAGGCGGCAGTCGTGTTGCCACCGGAATCTACCTGGTGTTAGCAGCTACACCGGAAGCCAAAGAAAGCGTAGTTACCAAAATAATGGTCGTAAAATAAACCGACCTGTCAAATAATCGACAAAATAAAAGCCGGAGAATACTTAAACATCTCCGGCTTCTTTATATCATAAACCTAACTTTTCTGATATTTCCAACATTTTCCGGATCGGTTTGATAGCCTTCTTCTGTACTTCTTCATCTACAAATATCTCCGGCATTTCATATTTCAGGCAGTTATAAAGCTTCTCCATTGTATTCAACCGCATGAAATTACATTCGTTACATGCACAGGTACTGTCATTAGGAGGAGCCGGTATAAACTCTTTATCCGGACTCTTTTTCCTCATTTCATGAATAACGCCGCTTTCCGTCGCTACAATGAACTGTTTCTTATCCGACTTGATAGTGTGCTTCAAAAGTGCAGCAGTCGATCCTACGAAGTCTGAAACCTGTATTACGGGTTGTTTACATTCCGGGTGCGTGATCACTTCCGCATCCGGATACTGTTTTTTCAATTCCAGTATCTTTTCCAGTGAAAACTGTTCATGTACGTGACAAGCTCCGTTCCAAAGCAGCATATTACGTCCGGTGATACTATTGATATAATTTCCGAGGTTACGGTCCGGACCAAAGATCATCTTTGTCCCTTCCGGGAAACTTTCAACGATCTGGCGGGCATTCGTAGAAGTTACCACCACATCCGTAACAGCTTTTACTGCTGCTGTCGTATTCACATAAGAAATGACCACATGGCCAGGATGCTGTTTTACAAATTCGGCAAATTCGGGAGCGGGACAGCTGTCTGCCAGCGAACAACCGGCATTCAGATCAGGAACCAACACCTTTTTATCCGGACAAAGTATCTTTGCCGTTTCACCCATGAAATGAACACCGCACAACACAATGATATCCGCTGTCGTTTTAGCAGCCCACTGGGCCAATGCCAGACTGTCGCCCACATAATCAGCTATATCCTGTATATCACCTGTCTGATAATAATGGGCAAGGATAACCGCATTCTTTTCTTTACGCAACTTATCGATAGCTTCCTTCAGATCGATATCTTTCGGAACCGGTGCGTCCATATACCCGATCGATTGATTTGTCAACATAGTATATCTATTATATTATTCCTGATTTCAATAGTCTATCAACAAGGTTATCATCAATCTTTATTATTGATATTCTTACTATTAGTATATTTATTAACGTCTTGTTGATAATTTGCAAAGGTAAAAACTTTATTCGTTCCCGCCAGAAAAACAAAAGCAAAACTTAGTCGTCCGGCAACAAAAAGATATAAATTATTTACCTTATTCTATAGGGGCGAGCAGAGAGTTTGTCATACCTCATTATCAAACGGTTATCCTTAAAAACGGTTACAACCGGGGGTAAAAACATACTACTTTAGCCTTTGTGTTTGTCACCATTAACATTTGTATACATCCAGAAGGTAGAAGAGTAAGTTATCACCGGGATGGTATTGAAACGTCACCCCGGTGTTGATGGCGCGTCACCGGGATGACAATATTCAAAAGCAATAGCTTTTATCATTAAAACCTATTGCTTTTATGTTTAAAGTCTATTATCTTTGACCTTAGCCATAGGTACCTTCGGACAACCTCACGGAAGTTCAGGCTATCGGCATTTACTATCGACGGAAGTCGGTCGAAACATATCCGCCGTATCCGGCCATTCCTTCTTAGTTATCCACAATTATATATTATATTCTTATTAATCTTTAATTTAAAAATAAAATATGATGAATATGATATCCTGTTGAAACAGTTAATACATTTCTGTTACAATATTTGCTCGGAGAGTTATTAAGGTATATGAACTGCTTATTAAAAGGATACCAACAGATGAAATGATATATTAATAACTGGATATCTTTATGTTACAGACTTTATCAGTTTTATGTTAATAACTACCGTTGTGTAAAAGTTTATATCTGTGGATGGCTGTTGAAACGTGTATAACCCTTGTTAATAGCTCGTAATAAATAATAGGTTATTATTGTTGCATAATTGAAACAGGGGGGAGTATAACGAAGAATCTGAATAATGCAAGAACTTTTTTTCATTTTATGTTCACTACTTATCAATACCTTTTCAACGGCATATCCACATTAATTAGCTACTTTTGCAGGCAAAGAAAAGTAGTTATGCGTAAACTGAAAATAACAGAAATGAACCGCCTCACTCCCGAGGCTTTCAAGGAAAGTAAAAAGATACCCTTAATTGTTGTGCTTGACCATGTTAGAAGTCTGAACAATGTCGGTTCAGTTTTTCGTACTTCCGATGCATTCCGGGTGGAAGCTATTTATTTATGCGGTATTACGGCTTGTCCCCCTCATGCAGAGATACACAAGACTGCTTTAGGGGCTGAAGATACTGTCGACTGGAGATATTTTCAAGATACACAGGAGGCTGTTGATAACCTGAAGCAACAAGGGTATATCGTATGTGCGGTCGAACAGGCTGTAGGTAGTACTATGTTGGATAAATTGCTGTTAGACAAGGATAAAAAATATGCAGTTATTATGGGAAACGAAGTAAAAGGTGTTCAACAATCTGTTGTTGATAACTGTGATATGTGTATTGAAATACCCCAATACGGAACAAAACATTCATTGAATGTGTCGGTAACGACCGGTATCATTATCTGGGATTTTTTTAAACAGTTGTCAGATTAATCCTCTTTCAACCAGGATAACGACCCGTTCCGTCATGGCATCTTTTCCTTTCGGGTCGTATTCCGATTTCAGGCTGGCTCCGAACATACCGGCAAACAGGTTCCAGAAGCCTGCCCTGAAACTACCCAGATAGGCTTTCAACAGGTTATAACTGGACTGGTTACATTCCCTGTCAATCAGTTTAATAAGTAGTTTACCCTGCGAGAAGGTCAGCTTTTTCAACTCCGGTTTATATTCTTTGAACAAATCTTTTTCCATCCGTTTCAGATGGGCTTGCCGGGCTTTCTCATCCGGAAGTGTTTCCATATATTCAAACGTTTCGATCAACGTCTCATACACCATTTTGGCATATGGTAATGTGCGTTTAACGTCCCGGACCAGCTTATTATATTTTTCCTGTTCACGTTTATTTTTGAAGCGTACCTGCGGAAATATGAAGACTTCCTGCAGATTAACGACAGCAACGGTATCTTTCCCGTCGATGTACGCTCTTTGTACACCTTCGGGAAGTGTATTTATTTTCAGCTTCTGTGCCTGGCTCCCAACTGCACAGAATAGAAATAAAATAAGGATTTTATACCATCTCTTCTTTGTCATAATCTACAAAAGTAGGTGATTTACCAATAGCCTGTGCTGCTTTTACAGAATTTGACTAATTATATGGAAATGATAATTTAGTTGTTAATAAGTTACTGGCTCGATAAGAATCATTATATTTGCTTCGATTCTGATAATAACAAAACCGGTGACTATGAATATTGGATAGCCTTTTTGTATTGGAAGAATATTTTAATTAACAACCAAACATATCTTATCTATGAAACGATTAGTTTTATTATGCTTCCTGTTGGAGATCCCTTCCTGTTTGTATGCTGTTGATAACCTTCGTATGCCCGATATCCGTTGTATGGGAATGGGTACTTGCGGTGTAACTAACTCTTTGTTATTCAATCCTGCTGTGGTTGGTCTTGAGAGTTCCGGATCTGTTGATATCAATTACTTTAATTATTATGGATTGAAAGAATTGGGAACGGTGAATATGGTATTCAGTTATCCGAACAACTTACTTCCTGCAGGTGTTAATATCTCTTCTTTCGGTTATGATCAATATAGAGAAAGTATGTTCCGGATATTCCTGGGTAAATTGCTTACTGAAAGATGGATCGTAGGTACCAGTATCCAGTATACATTTCTGCAGTCCAAATTATTGAAAGAAAATCCACAATACTTATCCGCAGATGTTGGTATCCTGTTTATTCCGGTTGAAAAGCTGTTGATTGGTATGTTAATACAGAATTTACCTTCTGTTGAGATTCGAAAAAAGGATATTGATATAGAGTCTCTTATCTCTTATTCGTTACAAATAGGTTTTCAATGGGAGATTATTAACAATCTGTTGATAGTTGGAAATGCGGAGACGGATAAACAAACTACTTTATCGGGTCGTATCGGCATAGAATACCAATTGATCGATCATTTTTATATACGTACCGGAATAAAAGTGACTCCACTCCTACCCACTTTGGGAATCGGATATCGGTTATCCGGCTTTGTGGTCGATGTGGCGGCTCATTATCATCCGGTGTTAGGAGTAAGTACCGGTATTGGATTAAAGTATTGTTTCTAACCTGATAATAACTATGAAAAGATTGTGGATAACCCTGTTGGTATATCTGTTGATAAACAGTTATAACCTTAATAGTCAGAATATATATTCTGTTGATAAGTGGATGGAATATATGGAAGAACTGGCTTCTGAAACGGAGGATGAGGCTCGGATTGAAAATCTGTATACAGATCTCTCCTACTTGGCGGAACATCCTTTTGAACTGAACAGTGTTACTGAAAATGAACTGAAACGTTTGCCTTTCCTGTCCGACCAACAAATAACCAGCCTGTTGACATATCGTACAAAATATGGAAAACTGGTAACTCTTTATGAATTAAAGAATATGGAAGGAATGGATTTCGATACTATTTCCCTGTTGCTTCCATTTGTTTATATTGGAAATATATCGGTTAATAAACGTCCTTTTTCTGTTAAGAACTTGTTGAAGTATGGTTCTAATGAATTGCAAATCAGATATGATAAATGTTTTCAACAGAAAAAAGGATATTGTTCATATCCGGATAGTATTTTACAGCAATATCCCAACCGGAAATATCTGGGTGAACCATTTTATCATCATCTACGCTATTCGTATGCGTTTGATGACAGATTGCAACTGGGAATTGTAGCAGAAAAAGATGCCGGTGAACCGTTTTGGAACTCTTATCACAAAGGGTATGATTTCTACTCGGTGCATCTTTTTTTCAAGGATATGAATAAATGGTTGAAAAGTCTGGCCATAGGTGACTATAAAGTATCTTTCGGACAAGGTCTGGTCATCAGTAATGACTTTACACCCGGACGTAGTTCGATAGTTGCACAAGCTGAAAGACGAACAAATGGTTTTCGTCGTCACTTTTCAACAAACGAGAATGATTACTTTCGTGGAATGGCGTCTACCGTAGCCTTAAAACAGTTCTATATCAGTCTGTTCTATTCTTACCGGAAATTAGATGCCGGTGTTGATAACAATGAAGTAAGCTCATTTAAAACAGACGGTTTACATCGTCTGGAACGTGATTGGGAAAAGAAACATACTGTTCCTATGCAGACCTATGGTGGAAACGTGCGTTATGAAAATTCCAATTTTTCGGTTGGGATAACAGCCCTGTCCTACTCTTTCGGAAAATATCGGATACAACCCGACCCGAAGCCTTATAATCTGTTCTATTTTAGGGGGAACGATAATATCAACATGAGCGTTGATTATATGTTGAAAACTAAAAAAGTAAAGTTTTACGGCGAGACGGCCGTATCTTCCAATAAGGCGGTCGCCACACTGAATGCTTTTCAGTTAACGCCTGTTTCTTATTTTTCATTATTGGTATTGCACCGTTATTATGACAGGAGATACCAGGCCTTTTTCGGGAATGCGTTCGGTCAGAACTCTTCCGTACAGAACGAACAAGGAGTTTATGCCGGTATGCAATGGACGCCATTTGCTCATTTCAAGTTGTCTCTGTATGCTGACGTGTTCCGTTTTCCCTGGTTAAAATATGGTGTGGATGCTCCTTCTTCGGGGCAGGAATATATGGTTCGACTGGATGCTGATCCGGGTAAAAATTTTGCATGGTATTTACGCTATAAGTACAGGAAAAAAGAAAAGAACCGGACATTGGAAAATGAATCGACATTAAATATCCTGCCCTATTCACAACAACGTTTCAGATTACAGTTCTTATATGGTATACGATCGGTATGGATATTGAAAACATCTGCCGACTGTGTTTATTATGATGAATGGAAAGGGAAACGCAGTCTTGGATGGATGATCTCACAAGGGGCAGGCTGGAAGCCGTCTAACCTTCCGTTTCAGTCGGATATTTATATGGCATATTTTCATACGGACGATTATTACAGCCGTATGAATTCGTATGAGAAGAATATTTTGTATGCTTTCAATATGCCTTCTTTTTATGGAAGAGGAATCAGGTTCTCTTTTTCTTTTCGATGGAACATACTGGATAAATTATCCCTTTCTGCTAAGCTGGGACATACTTATTATGCTGATCGTAATGTGATCGGTACAGATCAGGAGGAGATAGGAGGACATAACAAAACAGATTTATATGTACTTCTGCGGTATAAGTTTTAAATATGCTTTTGTAACTTTGCATTCGATATTCAGGAAAATAGGACTGTGTTTTTTGTTATATGAAAAACCTGATAGATAAAAACATATATAGTTATGTCAACAATTCTTTTTGATAAAATAGTGTTCGGTCCGATACATAGTCGGCGTCTGGGTGTTTCTTTGGGTATGAACCTGCTTCCTGTGGACGGCAAGCTTTGTTCTTTCGACTGTATTTACTGTGAATGCGGTTTGAATGGGGAACGTCGTACGCATACTAAATTGCCGGTTCGTGAAGAGGTAAAAGCTGCCTTGGAAGAAAAGTTATCAGCGATGCAGACGGAAGGTATTGCTCCTGATGTGATCACTTTTGCCGGTAACGGTGAACCGACCATGCATCCGGAATTCGAAGGTATCATTGAAGATACGATCGCCATCCGTGACCGTTTCTTTCCGAATGCCAAGATCGCCGTTTTATCCAATTCGACGATGCTTCATAAAGAAAGTGTGTTCCGGGCATTGAATAAGATCGAAGATAATATACTTAAACTCGATTCTGTACTCGATAGCCGGATACGGCAACTGAATGTTCCGAATTCTCCCTCCTTTACATTCGATCGGTTGCTGGAACAATTATGCCGTTTCAAAGGGAATTTGATTATCCAGACCATGTTCCTTCGAGGCGAACTGAACGGTGAACCGGTCGATAACACGACTGAAGTAGAAATAAACGGCTGGCTTGAAGCATTGAAGAAAATAAAACCGAAACAGGTTATGATCTATACCATCGACCGTGAAACTCCTTTGAAAGGTCTCAAAAAAGTTTCCGGAGAAGCGTTGGATGAAATAGCAGACCGGGCACGGAAAGCTGGTTTTGATGTGACGGTTTCATATTGATTCTATTGTTTAATACCTCGGATTGTTCGGACAGTTTTATCCGTGATCAGCTTAAAGAAATAAACTCCCTGCGGCATGGTTTGGACATCTATCCATTCTGCCGGGTCGTTTACTTTCCGGATCATTTTTCCGTCAGCAGAATAAATCTCTATGCTTTTGATTTGCCTGTAATTCTTTACCTGGATCCGGTCTTTGAATATAGTTGGATAAATGTTGATATCATCTGTAGCTGATATGCTTTCAGAACTTACTGTTACTTCTGATGCCGCTTTAGTAGCTTTACTCTCTTTTAAGTCATAAAGAGCTGAAACACTGTAGGTATGTATACCTGCAGTGACATTCTTGTCTGTAAATCGGAGTGTAGAAGCCGGAACAGTTACAAGTTTTTCCTGATTTTTATAGATAGTATATCCTGTGATAACAGGAAAAGCCGCGATAGATTCTGTAGATTCTGTTGAGGCAGACCGGAGATCCGCTAATTCGCCATCTTCCGAAGTGACGGTGGCGGATATGATAAAATTATTATCATTTTCTTCATCTTTCAAATATTCCCACTGGTTTCCGTCGAACGATAACAGATTTCCTTTTCCATGAATAGCCGGTCCTTTGTCTATATAGGCCGGTCCGTTACTTCTGCTGTATTTTCTCGCATATATGGAGATGATCAGTTCCTGACCGGCATCGATCACATAGGGAGTTTTTAATTGTATCGTATTCGATCTGTTAGCTGTCGTAGAGCCGACTTCCTGCTGATAGATCCGCTCTCCCTGCTTGATATATATGGCATAGTAAACATTAACAGCAGGAATGAATTTTACATTCGTCAGTTTCTTGTTGTGGATATTTATCAGGTCTTTCGGTTCCCAACGCTGACCGAAATAGAAAGGAGTACCTTGATATCCCAGATGTGTGTATGCATTTTGTGTTCCCCACCCTATTGTTTTCGTATATAGAGGAGCGTTCCATTGTACAAGAACATGGTTGGAAGGCAAAACTTCAGCAGTAACATCTGTAGGCGATTTGTAATTGATCAGATTGCCCTCCTCTCCGGTCTGCGCCAGACCTGGAAGTTCCGTAACGCCGGTATTCAACGGATCCAACCAGATATCCATACGACCGGTATTCGCCTTGCTGTATTGATCCCAGTGGTAAGAAAATTTGCCGTATAGGTTATTGCCGTTTGTCAGGCGGCAGTTTGAATTACCTCCGCTTAATGTTCCGACAATTTGTTTATTCTCGTTGAAAAGAGGCGAACCGGAAGAACCGCCTTCCGTGACGCTATGGCCATTGAGAGTTTTATCGAAAATTACGTTCCAGTGCCCGTCGGGGATTCCGGTTGTAAATGTATTATCTATCCAGGTCGTTGTCCTTACCGGGCGATCGCCGAAAGTGGATATTTTCATATAATCGCCTGAAGGATGATGGATATTCACTCCCGATGAGGGAGCAACATCACTCCTGTTCCACCCGTTGAAATAAACATTATAGCTTTCAGGTATCTTGTTATTCAGCAATAATAATAACCCGTCGGAACCATCCTCTATCGGGATACTTGCGATGTGGCTACAGCCTACCATTGTTTTGTGATCGGTAGCGGGAGAAGAAGTCTCACATCCGGTCTGTTCAAAATGAAAATAAAACATCCATTGGTTGAAATCTTCTTCCGAAGCTATTTTATCGTTATCATAATCTTTCATACAGTGATAAGCGGACAAGATATAAGGTTTCATATCTTTGGCTGTATTATTTATCAAAGAACCGGAACAAAGGAGTCCGGCATCACCTACCTTTTCAACCATTTGGCAAACTCCGTTCTTTTCATTCTGCCATTCCTCCCCTTCCTCACAGTTGATATTTACCATACAGGAACTGGAAGTTCCCGGACCTGTGCTTCGTAAATTCCCGGATACGGTCAGATGATTGTATCCATATCCTACCTGGTCGATAATTATTCCGGCTTTTTCACCGGAAACAGGCGGTTCATATTCGATCGTAAGATCATCCCCTGCCACAAATTCCGTTGCAAAAGCTTTTCCTCCCGGATTGGTCTGTGAAGTATAAGCTCCCAGCAATTGAGTTTTGTCGGCATTATAAATAAATAATTTTCCTCCTTCAGGAATATAAAACGCATTGTAATAGAGCATTAATGCAATTGCTCCTTTTGCCTGCAGACGTAGTTGCCATATTTCTTTCCCGTTGGGTAAAGTAAGCCATTGTCCGTCAGTATCCATATTCAAATCCGTATCTATTAAAGTGGAAACAGTCAGAGGGGCTCCCTGGCTTACCCGCCATTCATCGACAGCGATCAAATCTTCCACACTGAAGTTGACAGGTATCCGAACAACCGGCTGTTCACTTTTCAACATGTTTTGATAGTTGAAACTAAGCGGTTTTCCTCCTTCACTTATCTGCGATTTTACTTCACTTGCATACAGCAGGAATAGCGAAATGATACTTGTATAGAAACAATGCCGGAATAGTTTGATACGATTCATTATAATTTTATATAGATATGTTTCTTATATAACCAATATCCCGGTATCCAGTTCAGTATGACAAAGAGAATTGCCCATACCAACGAACCTCCGAAATTACCGAATAAAGGTGCCAGTACATCTGAATAAACATAAGATGTTATTCCGCATTTATCGAGTATGACAGCAAAAATAGCTCCCTGTACATAAAGATATAACGGGTTGATACCGAAAGACTCGAAAAATAACGACCATTTCTTTTTACCATTGATATCGATGATCCAGATAAGAAGAGCAAGGAATAATGAACCGAATCCGCAGGTCGTTAAAACGAATGTGCTGCTCCATAATTTTTTATTGATCGGACAACCGTAACTGAACAGGAATCCCAGGAAAAGAATGATTGTTCCGAATATAAACAGATTACGAATGATCAGTTCGTTATTTTTTTTACTGTCCAGAATGATTTTGCCGGCATAAAAGCCCAGCAGAACATGTCCGATACTTCCCAGACAACTTAACAACCCTTCAGGATCGAAAGCGATACGTGTCCCGTCTGCCAGATAATCATGGTACATATGTGTATTACCGAACAGGAAACGGTCTACTATGGCTATAATATTATCTTCCGATAATGTCGTGCTCCCTGTAAAAGCAAGAAGCATCCAGTAGACGATCAGAATACAGGCGGCCGTTTGTAAAATGTATTTGTGGTTGATGGCAAGTCCGATCAGCGAACCGGCGCCGTAAGCCAACGCGAGGCGTTGCATTACTCCCAGGATACGAAGGTTCTCAAAATTAGAAAATCCGTTATAACAGATATGTGAGAATATATTCAGTCCGAGTCCGACCAGAAAGATAAGTACGGTACGTTTCAGTACTTTTGTAACGCTTTCTTTGGAGAGTTTGAAGTTATATTTTCGTAAGGAAAAGAACATGGATACTCCCATAATGAACATAAAGAACGGAAATACCAGATCGGTTGGTGTTAAACCGTTCCATGATGCGTGGCGGAGTGGTGCATATACATAATCCCAGGTTCCCGGATTATTCACCATGATCATTCCTGCGATGGTAATGCCTCTCATCACATCTAGTGAGAGTAACCTTCCTGATTGTGCCATAACTTAGATTTTTTGGTTGTGAGATACAAATGTAAGTAAAAATCAACAGGGTTATATAATTTGTAAAATAAAACATGAACATCTGGTAGAATGTATCTTATATTTCCTTAAATTTATACGACACTTTTCAGCGGCCGATAATTATGAACCAATCGGTTGATGGATATAAACCATTGATTTCCTGCCGGGAAAATTAGAATTAGTACGTAGGGTATTTGAAAATACTATACCAAGTATTTGTTGTTTCTCTGGATTGAATCAAGTACCGGCACACTTATATCGTGTATTTCTTTGTTTTTCCTTTTTTATTGACTAATATTACGGTATTTAATATGATACCACATGAAAAATATACTTTACCTGTTATTCTTTTTGATTACGTTTTTTACAGGTTGCCGGAATGAATCGACTGAACGCCAATTGATAAATGATGCCGAAGCTTTGTTAGAGACAAAACCGGACAGTGCTTATTTATTATTGGATAGCATTACTATGGCTGATAATTTGAGTGATAAATTACTGGCCCGCTGGTGTATGTTGTATGGAAAGGCGGCTGATAAGGTCTTTAAAGATATGCCTTACGTTTCCCAGTTATTGCGGGCACGAACCTGGTATGAAAAGCATGGAACGACTTATGAGCAGGCACAGATCGGTCTGTTCCTGGGACGGTCGTATGTGGAAGACCGGGAATATATGAAAGCAATGGATGCTTATACACAAGCACTGGAGGTAGCAGAAAGGGCAAAAGAATATAATGTAGCTGGGTATATAAGTAGCTATATGGGGGATTTGTATGATTTGAAAGGATTCTTTCAGGAAACTTTAGACAAGTATAACCAATCTGCCGATTATTTTTTGAAAGCCGATAATAAACGAAGTTATGCGTTGGCATTGAAGTTCATGTCTCAAACACTGGCATTTGAGGATTCTTGTTCGTTGGCGTTGGATTATTTATTAAAAGCAGATTCCATTGTTGTTTGTTTACAAGATTCGGGGGCAATGTCTTCTATAGAGAATGGGTTGGGGAATGTATATGGTTTGATGGGGAATTGGGATAAAGCAGAATATTATTTATTGAAGTCATTAGAAAGTAATGTATCGGATATAGCACCTAATTATTCTGCTTTAAGCGAATTATATATGAGTATTGGAAATTTTGATAAAGCACGTTTATATTTGGATAAATCAAGAATACCTACAAAAAATCAGTTTACTTTGATGGCATCTTTATATACAGAATATGAAATAGAAAAAAGGTGTGGTAATATGGAACTTGCTTTATCTATTTTGGAAAAATATGTAGAAAAGGTTGATTCTATTTATAATTCAACTATTCATTTGGATATATTAGATGCAGAAAAAAGATATAATCATGTATTATTGTTAAATGAGAATACCAGACTTTATAATAACAATCTTATTATTATTATTGCCATTATAGGTATTGGGTTGTTACTATGTATTATCATTTTGTACTACAACAATAGGAAAAACAAAATGTTATATACACAAGAAGTCAAACTAAAAGAAAATGAAGAAAGAATATCTACTTTGTCCTATGAATTAGAAAAAAAGAAAAAAGAAATAGTTTTGCAGGAATCCATACAGGATAGCGAATCTAAATTGAGTTCATTAAAAGAAGGTATAGTAAATATAGAGAAAGAGTTAAATTTGCTGAAAGAAGAAAAAATAAAGAACGCTATTATTGTGAAAAAGATAATCAAACTTTCTTCTAAAATAGTTGCTGGTAATAAGGAACCGCTATTGACTAATAGAGATTGGCGTAGTTTCATGGAATTGATAAACCAAACCTATCGTTCGTTTGATAAGTTTGTATCTGATAACCCCTATGGGTTGACTCCAACGGAAATACAGTATTGTTACCTTTCTTTTCTAAAATTAGATATAAGTTCGGAAGCCATTCTATTAAATATAAATCCGGAGTCCATAAGTAAACGAAGGTTACGCATACGTCAGAAGTTGGGTTATGCGGGGAGCGAAGTGCCGTTTTATGAGTGTGTTTGTAAATATTTGTTTATTAAGTAATTAATCTGCTTTTTGTCCATATGCTATTGTTTTGATCTATTGATTTTCATAGAGTGTCTGTCCTTGTATATTTGGGAGGGTAGGAGGTTTTTGTTATTGAAATTATCTATGTTTGCAGCGGATTTAAAAACGTTGCAAGTATGAATAAGTATTTCAGATTTTTAGTTACAATTATTTTTCTAATAATGTTCACTGTTTCTGTTTACAGTAAACAATATGTTCATTTTGGAGGAAGATGGGATAAAGTGCAAAGGTCATTAATTAATGATTTACCTATCCAAGCTTGGGTAGAGGATGATAACGAACACTTGACACTATTCTTTAAAGATAATTTAGGGGATGTTTGTGTAACAGTATCCGATTCCTCCGGTACTATTCTGTATGATCAAGTTATTTATACAGATGAATCTTCTTCTGTTACAATACCTATAAAAGATATGGAAGGGGAGTGCATACTATCTGTTACGGATGGGAAGAATCATGTTTTTGGAGAGTTTTCTATTAATTAATCATATAAATTATAGTTTATGAAAAACCTTATTGTGTCTATTGGTACATGCTTATTTTCATGTGCTTTATTTTCCTGTAGTGAAAATGCTGTTTTAGACGAAGTGGATAATGGAACAGGTAATCTTCAAACAAGATCGATGATTGCTGCTCCTTATTATGTTCAGGGAGATGGTACACTCTGTTTTAGAAGTGTCGAAGATTATTTTTCTGTAACTGATTCATTAGTAAGACTAACAGACTCAGAGTTTAATAATTGGGAAAAATCAATTGGTTTTGAATCATATAAATCTTATGTTGATGGATTAATAGATGAGATTGAAGAGGCTTTTAATGATGATAATTATGATAAAGCGAATTCATTATTGAATGATTATTCAAAATATATTTATTTGGATAATGACAGTATTATTCAGCCTGTTATTAGTTCAAATACTTATCGTCATATAACCAATAAGGATGGTGTTTTTTATTTAGGTGATCTACAAAATATAGTAAATGATAAATATATTTATGCTGTAAGTAAAGAACGTACAGTTTCTCCAATGGTTCCTTATATTTTAACAAATAATGCAAGAAGTGAAGAAGAAGCCATTCGGTATGAAAGATATTCATATATTAAAGAAGATGATACAAAAATGGTCATATCCTCACCTATTTACTTATAATATTGGAGTAGCAGTAAAAAACTATACTTATCCTATTCAACATGCTGTATGCATACATTATAAAGCAACAACATGGGGTACAGCACCGGAAGGAATAGGATATAACTATTCAAACAATAAATATGGTATTGATACTGAACACAAAGAAAAAAATTGTGCTTCAAAAGTATGTGATATACATTCCAATATTCATTGTGGAAAATAAACTATATTGAACATAGGAGTCGGATATAATATATTTTAGTTTAATAAATAATTTATCCGATCCTATTTTTATTAATTAAATTAGAAGATATATGAAAATAAGACTGTGTATTATTATGATTACACTAATTGCTTTTAGTGTAGTGAAGTTGAATGCTCAAGTTCATTTAGGAGTTGAGTTAGGTATGAATGTTTCTTCTTTGGCTATTAAATCTAATTCGCATAATGTAGATGTTGCCGGGGGATTGTCTGTTGATTATTTGTTTAATAATGGTGTGATGTTACAATCCGGTTTGTATTATTCAAGTAAAGGTGCTTCCGGTTTATGGGATCAATATAATTATTCCAGTGAATTGAGACAGGCAGATATTCATTTAGGTTATATTGAACTACCATTAATGGTCGGTTATAGGATTCCGGTAATGAATAATGTTTATCTGGTTCCTGCAGCCGGAATTTATTTTGCCTGTGGAGTGGCTGGCTATGGTGAAATAGATGCTATTGTTTCTAACAGCGAAGGATATGCCCGTGGTTCTGAACGTTGGGATAATCCATACAAAGATTTGAAATGGGATTGGCTGGCAGATACAGAGATAAAAGCTTTTGATCGGTTTGATTCCGGACTTCGTTTCGGTTTGTCCGGAGAAATATCTCGTTTTGTAGTTTCTTTTACTTATGATTTAGGACTGAAGAAGATTTGGTCCGGTTTTGATACGGAGAGTTATAATACTTCAACACATAAGATGAAAAACAGAACAGGATGTATTTCGATTGGTTACAAGTTTAGTTTATAAAAAAATAGGAGGCTGACCTCTACTACGTATAAAATATATTTTTCCAGAATGAGGATATTTCCCATACTTCGGAAGGACGTCTGATGTTGACTTATAAATTATAACGATTCGCACTTAATAGAGTAGGGGGATTTTTCGTTTTTTCTGTCTAATCAATAGTAAAGCGAAAAGAACATGAAACGATTACTGTTGTGGATAATGATGCTATTTCCGGTTTTGGCTGGTGCAAGTGAGGATGGATTCAAATTCAAAAGATGGGAGTTTGCCCTCTCCGGAGGATTAAATAATAATTATGCCTGGGAGGTGGAGCCGTCTTTTACCTATTTTATTTGTAAATATGTCGGCGTAACGGGGGGAGTTAATTTTACAGGCCAGTTCTATGATGAATATTATTCCGGACCAGCTCCCGGCGGCTCGGATTTGAAATGGTTTATCAGTTCGGATGATTCGAATGCGAAACGGATACTTTTCCGTCCGGCTGTCCGGTTACGTACTCCCAATATAAATAAGTGGGGAGATCGTGATTTGCGTGTGACATTCAATGTGGAGCCGGGCATGTATATGGCGGTTCCTGTCAATGAGCATCTTCAGATTGGCTATAGGGAAGAAGACCATCTCGTTACGGGAATATTTAAGGAAAATGTTACGAATACGAATGGGGAATGGTTGTACTGGAATGTAAAGAGCTTTATGCAGATAGAAGTTGAAAACTGGGTATTCTCAGCCGGATATACCATTTCCAATTATGATGTATACGGTGGCAGACGAAATATGCTTATCGAACGGAAGCCGTTGAACGATATGCTCTGGAAGAAGAAAATGACACATGCCTTCTTTCTTTCTGTCGGCATTCAGTTTTAAAAGAAGCGGTTATCTGACCGCTTCTTTTGCTTTCTTTACTGCTTCATTAATATTCGAGCAAATATTTTCAGCACCTATTTTTTGTTCGAATCCTGATTTTTTCAGTACCTTCCGCACGTGTTCATTTACACCGGATAAGATCATATGAATATGTTCTGCCTGGGATAACCGGAACAGGCTTTCCAGGTTATGAAGTCCTGTGGAATCCATGAACGGGACTTTACGCATGCGGATGATGCGTACCTTCGGTTTGTCGCTTACCGTTTTCATTACACCATCGAATTTGTTGGCTATACCGAAGAAGAACGGTCCGTCTATTTCATATACTTCCACTCCTTTCGGCAATGTCAGTACTTCTTCGTCATGGCGGATTTCGCCTTCACTGGAGAGATCTATTTCATCTCTGGTGACTGAGACATGTGTTGTTTCTGCCACACGGCGCATAAACAGGAACATCGCTATCAACAAACCGATCTCGATAGCGATTGTCAGGTCGAAGATAACAGTCAGCAGGAAGGTTACCAACAGGACGGAAACATCGCTTTTCGGATTCTTCATCAGCGAACGGAATGTGCGCCATTCACTCATATTATAGGATACGATGATCAATACGCCTGCCAGGCAAGCCATTGGGATATGTTTGGTAAGCGGTCCGAGGAATAACAGGATCAATAATAATACTATTGCATGGATGATACCGGCAACAGGCGTACGGCCACCATTATTTATATTCGTCATGGTGCGGGCAATAGCTCCTGTTACGGGAATACCGCCGAAGATAGGAACAACAATATTGGCTGCCCCCTGTGCAATCAGTTCTGTGTTTGAATTATGTTTATCGCCTGTAACACCATCGGCGACAGTCGCTGAAAGAAGTGATTCTATAGCTCCCAGCATGGCGATCGTGAAAGCCGAAGGAAGCAACAGATTGATTGTTTCCATATTGAAAGAAATAGCTTCCGGCTGCGGGAGGGAAGCGTTGATGGTAAAATGATCGCCAATTGTTTCTATACCGGTAATACCTAAATGGTTACGCATGATATAAACAACTACAGTCATTACGATGATAGCGATCAGTGAACCCGGGATCTTTTTGGAGAGCCGGGGGGAGAAGACGATAATGAATATACTGATGATCCCGATGACGAACGACCAGATGTTGATCGTATGGATATGTTCGAAATAAGCGATCCATTTGGAGATGAAATCGGCCGGTACTTTTTCCATTGTCAGTCCGAACAAGTCTTTCATCTGTGTGGTAAAGATTGTCAGTGCAATACCGCTGGTAAACCCTACAACGATCGGGTAAGGGATGAATTTTATGACTGTCCCGAGCTTTAACACTCCCATGATCACCAGTATGATACCTGCAATGACGGTCGCAATGGCAAGTCCTTCGATACCGAAATTCTGTATGATACCATATACGATTACAATGAACGCTCCGGTCGGACCGCCGATCTGGACATTGCTGCCTCCCAGGAAGGAAACAATAAAACCGCCTATGATGGCAGTGATCAGTCCTTTTTCCGGACTCACTCCTGAGGCGATACCGAATGCAATGGCTAGCGGAAGGGCTACAATACCCACAATGATCCCTGCCATCAGGTCTGCCATGAATTTTTCTTTGGAATAGTTCTTCAGCGCCGAAAATAGTTTGGGCTGAAAATCAAATTTGCTCTCCATTTCTCTGCCTAATATGTTAAATTTTGATGCAAAGATACAACAATATTTATCGTAAAGCATAAAAGATAGGATAATTTGCAATGTCGACATTACAAAATGGAAAATACTCTATCTGCTTCGTCCTTTCCTGTTATAAATGCTATTTATGAATCGATAGATATATTTTAAGTAAAAGAATGAATTGAAGTTTTAAACATTTTCATACTTTTGAAAGTTATTTAAATAGGATGATTAGACAAACTCATTTTATACTACATATATAATTAGCATTATGGAAAAAAGTATTAAAGGTACACGTACCGAACAAAATCTGCTTAAATCATTTGCCGGAGAATCTCAGGCAAGAAGTCGTTACACATTTTTCGCAAGCGTAGCTAAAAAAGAAGGTTACGAACAAATTGCAGGTGTATTCATGGAAACAGCTGAACAGGAAAAAGAACATGCAAAGCGTTTCTTCAAATTCCTGGAAGGCGGTATGGTGGAAATTACTGCTTCTTATCCTGCCGGTATGATCGGTACGACAATGGAAAATCTGGCTGCTGCAGCCGATGGCGAAAACGAAGAATGGGCTGATTTATATCCTGCTTTTGCCGATATTGCAGAAGAAGAAGGATTTAAACAGATTGCCGTTGCTTTCAGAATGATCGCAAAGGTGGAAGCCGAACACGAAAGACGTTATCGTAAATTGTTGGCAAACCTGACTGAAGGTAAGGTATTCGAAAAAGATGAAGCTATCTTCTGGCAGTGTCGTAACTGTGGTTTCGTGATTGAAGCAAAAAAAGCTCCGATGAAATGTCCGGCATGTGAACACCCGCAGGCATTCTTCGAACCAATGAAGCAGAACTATTAAAATCTTCTATTAAAATCAAGAATTTAGGCGTCCTTATCCAAAATATGTTGGATAGGGGCGTTTTTTATTTGTATTCATGCGAATAAAATATATCTTTACCAGCCTATTACAACTTAATTCTAATTTACTCCTGAATAGTTGACCAAATGAGTATATCGATAAAGAACCTTAATAAGGTGTATCCGAACGGAAACCACGCCTTAAAAGATGTGAATCTGGAGATACCGACAGGTATGTTTGGCTTGCTCGGGCCGAATGGTGCCGGAAAATCTACGTTGATGCGTATCCTGGTCGCTTTGATGGAACCGACCTCCGGGCAGGTCGATATCTGCGGATACGATCTGCTGAAACAACGTAAGGAAATCAGGAGTATATTGGGCTATCTTCCGCAGGATTTCCGTTTCTTCGCTAAATATAAGACACATGAGTTTCTGGATTATGCTGCCCGTCTGTCGGGAATGACCAATAACAGGCAACGCAAGCAAGCGGTGGATGCCATGCTTGAAAATGTGGGTCTCTTCGATGTACGTGAACGGTATGCGAACAAACTGTCGGGAGGTATGAAACGTCGTTTGGGAATTGCCCAGGCACTGATCCATCATCCGAAAGTGATCATTGTGGATGAGCCGACAACGGGGCTTGACCCTGAAGAACGTATCCGCTTCCGTAATCTGCTGTCGGAGGTGAGTGAGAATGATGTGACGATCATCCTTTCTACTCATATCGTAGGAGATATATCCAGCACCTGTAACTGCATGGCACTGATGAATAAAGGAGAAGTTTCTTTTTACGGTTCCCCCCAGGATATGATGAAACAGGCGGAGGGGAAAGTATGGCGTATTAAGGTGACGAGTGATGAACTGCATGAAGTGGATAAGAAATATCCTGTTATTTCTACCATTCCTTCCGGCTCCGGATGGGAAGTGCAGGTAGTGGCTGATGAGATCGAAGGATATGAGGCAGAGTCGTATCCTCCCAATCTGGAACATGCTTATGTGTATTATATGGAGAATAAGTTAAATCTCTGGACCAACGATTAACAACCCCTTAATAGACCCTTTATGTCGTTTATCAACAATATACAATCGGTAGCAAAATACGAAAGCAAAATATTGATCCGGAGTTGGTTCTTTAAAGTGTTTATGGTATTGGCGATACTGATACTCGGATTCTTTGACTTCGGCATGCTCGTGGCAGACGATGGCGGAGGCATATGGATGCTGAAAGCGCTTCCTTCCAATTTGCCTTATGTCAATCTGTTACTGCTTAATACCGGTCAGGCGGTGATCTGTATCTTTCTCGCTTCGGAATTTTTGAAGAGGGATAAGAAACTGGATACCTCGGAGGTGTTCTATGTCCGTCCGTTGAGTAATGCCGAATATGTGATCGGGAAGATATGGGGAAACCTGCGGGTATTCCTGATACTGAACCTGATCGTGATGGTAATGGCATTGGTTTTCAATCTGATAACTTCGGGAATGGCGGTAGATTGGGGAGCGTATCTTCTGTATTTCTTCCTGATAAGCATCCCGACACTGGTTTTCATTATCGGTCTGTCTATTTTCCTGATGCTGGTGTTGAAGAACCAGGCGCTTACCTTTATTATCTTATTGGGATATATCGGGCTGACATTGTTCTATATCAGTGATAAGTTCTATTATCTGTTCGACTATATGGCCTATAGCCTGCCGTTGGTGAAGTCGGGTATCGTCGGTTTTACGAATTGGGAAACGGTATTGAATCACCGGGCTATCTATTTCTTTGCCGGACTGGCTTTTATATTCTTTACAATCTTTTTGTTCCGGCGGTTGCCTAATTCGTCACGCAGCAATTATCCGTGGTTATTCCTTTCGTTCTGTATGTTACTGATAAGTGGTGCGGCAGGGTACAAACATGTTCATTCCATTCTGGGACAGGGGGAGATGCGGACGTTGTATACGGAAGTCAATAATAAATATGTACATACTCCCAAAATGATCATCGAGCAGTATGATATTTCGCTGGAGCAGCAACCGGAAACATTCGTTTCGGAAGTAATGATGAAGGGGGTGGCATTGGAACCGGCTGCGGTATTTACTTTCTGTCTGAATCCGGGTTTACAGATACAGGAGATAAAGAGGGGAGGGAACAATCTCGATTTTAAAAGGGATAATCAGATCCTATTGGTTGATTTCGGTCAGGAGATCATCCCGGGCGATACGGTCACTTTCTCCGTTAAATACGGAGGGAAGATCGATAGTAAATTCTGTTATCTGGATATTCCGGCAGAAGTTTTACAGAAAGAATACAGGAATTTCCTGTTCAATATAGATAAGCAATATGTATTTCAAACGGACAATTACCTGTTGTTCACTCCGGAAACCTACTGGTATCCACGTCCGGGAACATCTTACAGCAATATGAGTCCGGACTGGCAGCAGACCTATTTCAGTAAATTCGGTTTGCAGGTGAAGCCACTCCCGGGATTGACCCCGCTTTCACAGGGGGAAGGGGTAAAGGAGGAAGACGGGTCTTATTCGTTTACACCCGAATATCCGGTACAGGCTATTTCTCTGATCGTGGGAAAATATAAACAACAAAGCCTGGAGTCGGACAGTACATTATATAGTATATGGCATATCGAAGGGAATGATTACTATACGGCTACATTCGATTCTATCCTCGATACGATACCGAGCTTTGTCCGTAATATGAGAGAAAACCTGGAACGTACCTATCGGTTGAGTTATCCGTTCAACCGTTTTTCTGTGATCGAAGTGCCGGTACAATTCTCTACCTATACCCGTGCCTGGTCGCAAGCCCAGGAAGCTGTCCAGCCCGAGATGGTCCTCTTCCCGGAAAAAGGGTGTGTCTTCGGACAACTCGATGTAGATAGAGCCTGGCGTAACCAAATAAAATGGTCGAAAAGGGGTGGGCGTGAGATCACAGAAGAAGAGGCGAAGATACGTGCGCTGAATAATTTCTTCTGGATTTTCCAGCGACCGGAAGGGAACTATAATTTCTCTTCTGCCGGACGGGGTAATTATAATATTTCTTCACAGGCAAATCCCTATTTCCTGTTTCCCCAGTTATATAATTACCGGTATAATATCTTTTCTCCCGATTGGCCGGTTGCCAATGCGGCTATCGAACTTTACCTGCAGAAGAAATCGGATAACTACGGTTGGGAACGTGATATAAACGGTATCAGTAATAATGAAAAGGCAAGCCTGTTGATGGAAAAACAGGGCTTTAAGGAACTTCTGGCAAATGTAGAGTACCGCGATTTACTTGAAAATATCGTCAGCCTGAAGGTCTACCGCCTGTTTGCCGATCCGGAGATCAGTATCGGGGTGAACGCGTTCAGGGATTCTGTGTATGCATTGCTGGAAAAGAATACATTCCGGAATATCCAGTTTGAGAGTCTGCTGGATACATTAGGAAATATCAGTCATACGGATATCCGTTCGGGACTGTCGGATTGGTCGTATCCGACACCTCTGCCTTATTATACACTGGGACGGCCGGAGGTAACGCGGATCACGAATCGGGGACAGGAGGTCTTTGTCTTCAGGATGCAGGTCAGCAATAATTCTGATCATGACGGAATTGTTCATATAGATATACAGGGAGTGGGCAGGCGCGACCAGAACAACATCGATCCGCGCACCAGCCGGAAGATTCCTTTAGCGGCCCATCAGACGAAAGAGTTAGTGTCCGTATGGGAAGAGGCTCCGCGTGATGTCACTGTCAATACCTTGATATCCGGCAATCTGCCGAGTGTGATCAATCAGCCTGTAGGAAATATCAAACAGGAGAGGAGACAGAATATAGATACCGAGGGGGATTTCATCGTTTCAACTTCTTTGCAGGATATCGCAGGGGAGATCATTGTCGATAATGAAGATACGACTTTGTTTGTTCTATCCGAACCGGATGTGGTGGGTATGCTGCCTAAATGGTTGGATAAAGTAGAGGATACCTCGTTCAAGTACTCCGGTGTCTCCGACTGGCGGCCGCCTTTGCAATGGACAGCAACGACGAATGCCAATTATTACGGAAAATACATCCGTTCGGCTTACGTGATAAAAAGCGGTAATGGTAGCCAGACGGCTACCTGGAAGATTCCGGTACCTGCCGAAGGACAGTATGATGCTTATTATTATGTCAGCAAGAACAATGAAATGCGGTATAACGACCGTGCTCAGGGAGAGTACCGTTTCAAAGTAAAGCAGGGAGAAGAAGCGGAGGATGCTTATATCGACCTCCGCAAAGCGAATGAGGGATGGGAACAGTTGGGGGTCTATTATTTTGTAGCCGATACTGCCTATATCGTCCTGACAAACGAATGCAAATTAAGAAGTGTAACGGCGGATGCCGTCAAACTGGTAAAACGTTAATCATTAAAAGTCTACTTATATGCAAAGAGAGTTATTATGGATGAAAAAGATGGTTCTTACGGTTCTGGTCCTGTTGGGAGTGCCGCTGGCATCTCACGGGCAGTTGTCGCTGACTATCGAGAAAGCGTTGGATATTGCGGAAGAGAACAGTCCGACTTTGCGCCGTTCGCATATGAACCTGGAGCGATATCAGGAAACGCTGGTTGCTCAACGGGCTTCCCTCAAATCCAAGTTTTCCTTGAACCTTAATCCGGTGGGATACGAGAAGAACCGCCGTTTTGACAATCGTTTGTCACAATGGTATACCAATGAGTCATTTACGTCCAGCGGAACTTTCCGGGTCGACCAGCCTATCTTATGGACGGATGGGGAGATCTCTTTGATCAATACCTTCGGCTGGCAGGATAATAACTCCAATATCGACGGTGATAAGAATAGTAATAAAGCGTTCAATAATAACCTGTATCTGCAGTTGTCCCAGCCGATCTTCACTTATAACAAACGGAAGATGGAACTCAAGCAGATAGAATACGATTATGAGAATGCCAATATCAGTTACGCCTTGCAGCGTCTGAATACGGAAAAAGATATCACGAATCAGTTCTATAATGTGTATATGGCTCAGAGCCAGCTGGCTATTACCCGCGAAGAGTTGGTAAACGCCCAGCAAAGCTATGATATCATCAAAAATAAGGTAGAGGCAGACCTGGCAGCTAAAGATGAACTGTTTCAGGCGGAACTGAACCTGGCAACCGCCCGGTCTTCGGTGGAAGAACAGCAAGTTTCCCTCGAAAATGCCAAGGATAAATTGAAACAGACATTGGGAATGAGTCTGAATGAAGACCTGATGGTCTTTGCTGAGATAGAGGTCAGGCCGATCGATGTCAACCTGCAACAGGCAATCTCCCACGGTTTGGAATCGCGTCTGGAACTTCGCCAGCGGGAAATAGAGAGCGATGAACTCGGTTTTGATATGATCAAGACAAAAGCATTGAATGAATTTAAGGGAGATATATCCGTCTCTTTTGGTCTGATCGGTGATAATAAACGTTTTGATAAGATTTATGAGAACCCGACGCAGAATCCGCGGGTAGCTATCAGCTTTACGGTACCAATCTTTGACTGGGGAGAAAAGAAAGCCCGTATCCGTGCGCAGAAAGTAGCCCAGAATATCAATAAACTCGACTTCCATGAAGATAAGGTGGATATCGAACTGAACATCCGTCAGGTATGGCGTAACCTGGAGAATCTTCGGACACAGATAAAAATTGCAGAACAGAACGTAACGAATGCACAGTTGACGTACGACCTGAACCTGACCCGCTACCGGGAAGGCGATCTGACCGGTATGGAAATGAGCCAGTTCCAGACACAGTTGTCGAATAAGAAGATTTCTTATACACAGGCGCTTATCAACTATAAGATCGAATTGTTGAATCTTAAAATACTTTCTTTGTACGATTTCGAAAAGAATGCTCCGATCGTTCCGATGAAAGACTTAATCTCAGAAAAATAATCAGTTATGAAAAAATATAATCATACCCTTGTATCTCTTTTATTACTTGCCGTAATAACAACCGGTTGTAACAACCAGCCGCAAAATGCTCCCAGCGATATCGCGACGCCGGTATCCGTAAAGGAGTTGAAAAAAGGTTCTATCAGCAAACTGATCAATACGACCGGGACGGCACAGCCTACTTATGGTGTCGATCTCAATTCAGAGATGAGCGGTTTGTATAAATTGCAAGTGAATCCCAAGACGGGAAAACCGTTCAAGTTGGGTGACCTGGTTTCAAAAGGACAGTTGATCATCCGTTTGGAAGATAAAGAATATGAGAATGGCATTGCCATAGATGCCAAAGAGCTGAGTCTGGAAATAGCCGAGCAGGAACAAACGAAACAAAAGGCTCTTTATGAAAAAGGCGGCGTGACACTGAGCGAAATGCGTAACACCGAAGTAAAGGTAACGAATGCCCGCTATGACCTGGAAAATGCCAAGCTCAACCTGGAGAAGATGAATGTGAAAGCGCCTTTCGACGGAGTAATCGTCAATTTGCCTCATTATACGACAGACGTAAGGGTAGAGCAGGGAAAACCGATGGTCGGATTGATGGATTATGCCCGTATGTATATGGATATCAATCTGCCGGAGAGTGCTATCAGTTATGTAAAAGCCGATCAGCCGGTGTTTATCACGCATTATACATTGCCGGAAGATACGTTGAAAGCCGTGATCAGTGAACTGTCGCCAGCTATCAGTACGGAAACCCGTACCTTCAAAGGGAAGATACTGATCCAGAACGGTGGCCTGAAACTGCGTCCGGGTATGTTCGTTAAGGCGGATATCGTGGTAGACCGTGCCGATAGTGCCATTATCATACCGAAAGATGTCGTACAATCCAACCGCCGTCGTAAATATGTATTCATTGTAGACAAGAATACGGCCATCCTGCGGAATATCAAGACAGGATTGGAGGATGAAGATAATATCGAAGTACTGGAGGGCCTTCGTGAAAATGACAATCTCGTTGTCAAAGGCTTCGAGACATTGAAGGAGAATAGCAAAGTGAAGGTACAAAAATAGAAAAATGTGAAACATTTTTCAGTTGACAGATGACAGTTGACAAGTGACAGTTGGGCTTCGCGTTCGGTAAATAAATCGGCTGAAAGCCGACATAACTGTCAACTGTCACTTGTCAACTGT